>Ga0316206_1000066_pt1 | contig 220968 bp, 172 predicted proteins | sample 6monthpyrite_MG_FD_204942 | JGI IMG/M metagenome (GOLD analysis project Ga0316206, IMG submission 204942) | Microbial mat bacterial communities from mineral coupon in-situ incubated in ocean water Damariscotta River, Maine, United States -... | ecosystem: Environmental > Aquatic > Marine >... | reverse complement strand
GGCGCGGGCGACCTGACTTCGAGTACGGCCGTGCCGGAGGGCGCGCGGGTCGAGGCGCGGCTGGTGGCGAAGGGCGACGGCGTTTTGGCTGGGCTCGAGCTGTTTCGCGAGGCGTTCTTGGTGTGCGATGGCGAAGCCGAGATCGAGGTCTTCGCGGGCGACGGCGACCGGGTGACTGTGGGCATGGAGATCGCGCGCGTGCGCGGGAATGCGCGTGCGGTGCTGGTGGCCGAGCGCACGGCTCTGAACTTCTTGCAGCAGCTGAGTGGCGTGGCGACGCTGACCGCGCGGTACGTGGCGGCGGCGAAAGGGCGCGCGCGGATCTTGGATACGCGCAAGACGGTGCCCGGGATGCGCAGCTTGCAGAAGTACGCGGTCGTGATGGGCGGCGGCGAGAATCATCGGTTTGGGCTGTTTGACGAGGCGATGATCAAGGACAACCACTTGGATCTGGCGGGGCTGGATCTGGAGGCTCTGACGCGGCAGGTGCGCGGCAAGCTCGGGCCGAACATCAAGATCACGTCGGAAGCGCGCGATGCGGACGAGGCGCACGGGGCTGTGCGCGGTGGCGCGGATGTCGTCCTCTTGGACAACATGACTCCGGATGAGATGGGCGCGCTTGTACCCGAGCTGCGGGCGCTGGCTGGCGAGCGCGGTCGCGCGGTCGAGCTGGAGGCGTCGGGTGGCATCGACTTGGACAGCGTGGCGCGGGTCTCGCAGTCGGGTGTGGATCGGATCTCGGTGGGGGCGCTGACGCACTCGGCGCCGGTGCTCGATTTATCCTTGTTAATAGCGGGCGGCAAGGCATGACGAAGTCTCACAGTGAGGTGCGGCTCGACCTTCCGTGTGTGCACAAGGCCGTGCGCACGGGCCGGCGTGTGGTGCAGACGTTCGCGCGGACCGAGGGACTGGCGGATGAGGAGATCGAGCGCTTGATGCTGGTCGCGTCCGAGCTGCTGGCGAACGCCGTGGATCACGGCGGTGGCGAGGCGGCGATGACGGAAGAGGACCTGACAAGCGACGTGCGCATGCTGCTGCGGCTGGAGGTCATGGAAGGCGGCTGGCGACTTGAGGTCGAGGACGCGGGTGGTGGCGACGCCGCGGAGGCTGCGGACCTGGTGGCGCGCTCGGCGGCTCCCGATCTGGAAGACGAGCGCGGTCGTGGGCTGTTTCTGGTGCGCGAAATGGTCTCCGAGTTAGGCGTGCGGGCCGGCGAGTTCGGGCTGATCTTCTTCGCGATCAAGCGTACGGCCGGGGTCTGATCCCATGGCGCTGGTTTGGGTGCGCGCCGCGGGACGGCTCCTATTGGGGATGTCGCGCACGTTCTGGGCTGGGGTCGCTGGGCTTTGGGCCGGGTTGATCTGGTGGCTGTCAACGCACGAAGGCGGCACGGGTGACGGGACGTTCTGGATGATGTGGCTGGGGAATCTGGCGCATGCACCGCTGTTTGGGCTGCTGGCTTTGTGGCTGGCGCTGGCCGCGCCGCGGCGTGCCGTCGGGGGGTGGGCGCGGCTCTCGCGCCTCGACCGAACTTGGATCTTCGTGGCGGTCGCGGCGTGGGGCGCGATGGACGAGGTGCATCAGTCGTTTGTGCCGGGGCGAGACGCCTCGGTGTTGGATCTGATGACCGACAGCGCGGGCGCGCTCTCGGTGCTTGCGGTTGCCGCGACGGCCGGTTTGGCAAGCGCATCTGCGGTGGGCGTTCGGCGCCGACTGGGTCTGGGTATTCTGGCCTGTTTGCTCACGGCTCTTAGCGCCACCTTAGGATCCATGTAAACGCGGTGGGACGGTAGAATGCTGGCCTTCCAAAGTCCTTTGAAACCCGTCCAAGAGCCATGAGTTCGCCTGATCGCCAGAGCTACCAGAGCCCCTTGTCCTCGCGCTACGCCAGCCGCGAGATGCGCTTCATCTGGTCCGACGAGAAGAAGTTCACCACGTGGCGGCGCCTGTGGATCGCGCTGGCCGAGTCGGAGCAGGCGCTAGGCCTGCCGATCTCGGACGAGCAGCTGGCAGAGCTGCGCGAGCACGCGACCGACGTCGACTACGACGCCGCGGGCGCGTACGAGAAGAAGCTGCGCCACGACGTGATGGCTCACGTCCATGCCTGGGGTGATCAGTGCCCCAAGGCGCGCGGGATCATCCACTTGGGCGCGACGTCGTGCTTCGTGGGCGACAACACCGACCTCGTGCAGCTGCGCGACTCGATGGACCTTGTGCGCAAGGAGCTCGTCGCGCTGATCGGCAAGGTGCGCAACTTTGCGTCTGAGTGGAAGTCGCTGCCCGTCTTGGGTTACACCCACTATCAACCCGCGCAGGCGACGACGCTGGGCAAGCGCGCGTGCCTGTGGCTGCAGGACCTGGTCGACGACCTGAACGACCTCGAGCACGCCGCCTCGATGATCCGCTTCCGCGGCGTGAAGGGCACGACGGGCACGCAGGCATCGTTCCTGAACCTGTTCCATGGCGATCACAACAAGGTGCGCGAACTCGATCAGCGCGTGACCGAGGCGATGGGCTTCAGCCGCGTGTTTGGTGTGACGGGGCAGACGTATCCGCGCCGGCTCGACTTCCGCATCGGGCAGGTGCTGAGTGGCATTGCGCAGTCCGCGCACAAGTTCGCGGTCGACCTGCGTCTGATGTCGGGGCGCCGCGAGGTCGAAGAGCCGTTCGAGGCCGATCAGATCGGCAGCTCGGCGATGCCGTGGAAGCGCAACCCGATGCGCTCCGAGCGCATCTGCTCGCTGGCGCGCTACACGATGAGCACGCTGGACAACCTGGCGCAAACGGCGAGCCAGCAGTGGTTCGAGCGCACGCTCGACGACTCGGCCAACCGCCGCATCGCGCTGCCCGAGATGTTCCTGGCCACCGACTCGATCCTGGCGCTGTACATCAACGTCGCCGGCGGCATGGTCGTGCACGAGCCCGTGTTGACGGCCCACCTGGAAGCCGACCTGCCCTTCTTGGCCTCCGAGGCCTTGATGATGGAGGCCGTCGCGGCCGGCAAGGACCGCCAAGATGTTCACGAGGCCTTTCGCCTGATTAGTCGCAGCGCTTCGGCCGCGATTCACGAAGGCCTGCCGAACCCGTTCCGCGAGCTTGTTGCCGCCGACCCGTTGGTCGGGGATCTGGTTGAGCGCTTCGACGAAATCCTCGAACCCGCGCGGCATATCGGCCGGGCTCCAGAGCAGGTCGAGGACTTCTTGGCCACCGAAGTGGATCCCTTGCTGCAGCGCTACGCCGGTTTGGAAGAAGTCGAGGCCGAGGTCCGCGTCTAGTCAGCCCCCGCTTTTTCTGTAGTTCCCATGGCTTCACTGTCGAGTAGTTAGAGTCTCCCCTTCGCCCGCACGGCTCCCCACCTATGGCAACCCCCTCCATCCCCAACGAGTTCACGCTCTCGACCACTTGCTTTGGCGATCGCCTCGGCAAGATCGAGGATCAGATCTTCACCGCAGTCGCGATGGGGTTCCGCAGTATCGAGTTGGGGCTGAGTCAGACGCCGGTGACGATGGACGGGCTGTGCGAGGCGCGTAGCGAAACCTCGACGGAGCTCGTGTCGATGATCGCGGGCTGCCGCGACAGCCACACGCACGAGATGATCGTGTGGAAGCTGGCGAGCGCGGATGCAACCGAACGCGAGCGCGCGTTGAACTCGTTGCGCAGGCACCTGCGGCTGGCCGAGACGTGGACGTGCCCGCGGTTTGTCGTGCGCGGCACTCGTGTCGAGAACGCCGAGCTGAAGTCGCGCGCCGAGCTCTTGGAGGGCCGCGTGGCCACCGAGGGGCTTGGCGTTGATGGAGCCGAGGGCGAGCTCGCTGGCGAGATCCGCGACCTTGCCGACAACGTGCAGGAGAAGGGCCAAGCGCAGGTCGAACATCTGTGCCGTGGGCTGCACACCTTGAAGAAGGAGTTCCCCGACGTGCACATCTGCGTTGAAGCGGGCGAGTGCCTAGACGACCTGATGGGCATCGAGGCGATGGGCTGGGTGATGGGCGACCTGCCCGACCTGTGCTACTGGCACGACGCGGGTGTGATCCACCAACGTCAGCGCCAAGGCCTGCCTGGGCAGGGCGACTGGCTGGATCGTTTTGGCAGCCGCATGGGTGGCATGCACCTGCAAGACGCCGACGGCGACAAGCACGAGTTGCCTGTGGGCTTGGGCGAGATCGACTTCAAGTTGATCGCCGAGTACGCGCCGAAAGATGCGCTGCGCGTGATCGAGATTGGCCATCGTCATGGCCGCGCCGAGATCCTTGCAAGCGTGCAAGCGCTGATGAACTTCGGCCTGTAGAGCGCACTGCGCAAAGGCTGCGCAGTACGAAGCCGAGGTGAGCAAGAATCGCTCACCCCTAGGTCTTCTTGGGCTCAGGATGCACTCCTAGGCCGGATTCCAGGGTTGGCACGCTTGTTGGTTTAAGGAAGGCGTTCGAGCAGTGCGGTTGATGCCGTTCACGACTCGGACGACCCAACCCGAAACCCAGCAACAAGGAGCAGCCATGAAGAACACTCTTACGATCCTCTGCCTGACCGCATTCGCCGGCCTCGGCTTCGCGCAAAACCCCGACTGCCCGCTGGGTGGCCAAGGGCCCGGCAATGGCGCGGGCCCCGGAGGCGGCGCGCAGCCGTGCCGCCAAGATGGAGTGCCCGGTCCGAAGGCCCAGAAGAACGGACAGCGGCGCGGTCAGCGCGCGGGCCAGCGGAACTGCCAAGGCTCGCGCCGGGGCGGTGGCGCGTTGGCGATGACGGGACCCGGCCGTGGTCCAGGCACGGGGCCGGGCACGGGCACGCCGCCGGTCGTTCCCGTGGGCATCTATCGGGACTTCGTCAAGCGCTTGAACGACACGCTGGCCGAGGAGCTGTACGCTCATGACTACTACGATGCGGCCTTTTCTGCATTGGGTGTGAAGGTGTTCAAGAACTTGGCGAGCGCCGAGACGAACCACGCCAATGCTGTGGCGAACATGATCGTCTTGCTTGGCGGGACGCCGGACTTCACTCCTAGCCAAGCGGTCGTTGCGCCCGCAACGCTGGCAGAAGCAGATGCTGAGTGCATCGCGATTGAGCTGATGGTGATTGAGGTCTATAAGGGCTTGATCAACGATGCTCCGGTGGCCGCGCTCCTGCGTCCGCTGAACAACATCCAAGCTGCCAACTACAAGCACCTTGCCGCAGTCGGTGGCTGAGGGAGACCCTCGGCGGACTGGGCTTACCATGACCCGCCTGATCCAAATCGCCACGGCCCTTCTCCTGGTCTTGACCTGGGGTTGGGCCTGGCGTGATTTTGTGGAGCACCGCGCCGAGCACGTCGATGAAGAGCGGCGGCTGGGCGCGGCGGTCTTGGGCGCGAGCAAGGGCGAGCTTCTGCGCCTGTGCCGCGGCGGGCGGTTCGATCCGGAGGAGCTTCCGGTCGCGCTGGACGAGATGCGCGCGCGGCTTGGGGCCGAGCGCGTGAGCTTGCGCGCGGACGGTGTTGTGTTTCTTGAGTCGAAGGAGCCGGGGGCGGCGGATGGCGACTCGGACTTGCCGAGCTTGTTTCGGTCGCCGTTTGTGCCCTTGGCGCCGCGTGGCCGCGGGCGTGGGTTGGACTCGGTGCAGCTTAGCGATCTGCCGCAAGCGGCGCTCGAGCTCGAGCTTGTGTTGCCCACGGCGCAGCTCGAGGCGAAGCTCGCCGGGGACCGGAGGCGCTTCCTCTTCATGGGAGGTGCGGCGAGTCTTGTGCTTCTTGGGCTCCTGTGGCTTTTGCGTCAGCGGGTGCGCGCGGTCGAGTTGAAGGCCGAGCTGGAGACAAGTCGGCAGCGGCTCGAGCGCGCCGAGTTGTTGAAGCGCCTAGGAGCTGGGCTCGCACACGAGACGCGCAACCCATTGGGTGTCGTGCGCGGGCACGCGCAGCGGATCGCGACGGCGGCCGCCGGGGATGCGGCGCTGCGTGGTGCGGCGACGACGATTATGGAAGAGACGGACCGCACGCTTGCGCGGTTGGACGAGTTCTTGTTGCTGAGCAGGCCGCAGGAATTGCGCCGCGACTCGTTCGATTTGGCCGAGCTTGTGCGCGATGTGGCCGAGCTTGTCGAGCCGGATCTTGCGGCGCGCGACGTGACGTTGGAGGTAGCTCCATTCGAGCTTTGCGTGGATGCGGACCGCGATCAGATCCGGCGGCTGTTGTTGAACCTGATCCTGAATGCGCTGGCGTTTGCGCCACCGGTGAGCCGCGTGCGGATTGGCTTCGATGCGGCGAAGCGTGTCCTTCGCGTAGAGGATGATGGACCCGGTGTTACCGACGCTTTGCGCGGCTCGTTGTTTGAGCCGTACGTCTCGGGGCGCGAGGGCGGGACGGGTCTCGGGCTGGCGATCTGCCGGCAGATTGCGGGCGCGCATGGCTGGGAACTCGAGCTGGCGGAGACGCCGCTTGGTGGCGCGGCGTTTGCGCTCGAGGTGCGTGCATGAGCGCGGCGACTTCCGTTTTGATCGTGGACGATGACGCTGGGTTTCGCGAGCTTCTAACGGGCTTCCTTGCGGGCGAAGGGTATGCCGTCGCGAGTGCGGCGAGCGCCGAAGAGGGGCTTCTGAAACTCGGCGTGGGAGTTGGACTTGTCCTTTTGGATATGCGCATGCCGGGGATCGGCGGGCTCGGTTTTCTAGAGGCGCTTGCTTCGCGCGCGGAGAAGCCGGCGGTGTTGGTCTTGACGGCGTTTGCCGAGGTCAAAGACGCGGTGCGGGCGATGCAGCTTGGGGCGCTCGACTACTTGAAAAAGCCCGTGGATTTGGCGCAGCTTTCCGAGCGCGTGGGGGCGCTCTTGGCACCGCGCGCGAAGGCTGCGGGGGATGCGGCGCGCTTCGAGCTGCCCGCGGGTGTTGTGGCGGAGTCTCCACTGATGAAGTCCTTGCTTGGGGAGCTTGCGCGGTTGGCTGTGACCGACGCGCCGGTGCTCTTGACGGGCGAGTCGGGTGTGGGGAAGGAGGTGCTCGCTGATCTGTTGCACCGCTGGAGTCCGCGGTGCGCGGGGCCGTTCATGGGCGTGAACATCTCGAGCTTGCCGGAGAGCTTGACCGAGTCGGAGTTGTTTGGTCACAAGCGCGGCGCGTTCACAGGGGCAACGCAGGACCGCGTGGGTTTGATTCCGGCGGCCGCTGGCGGGACCCTGTTCTTGGATGAGATCGGCGAAGCGCCTTTGACTCTGCAGCCAAAGTTGTTGCGTGTGCTTGAGACGCGCGAGGTGGTTGCGCTCGGCAGTGAGGTCGTGACGCCGGTGGACTTTCGGCTTGTGACGGCGACGAATCGGGACCTTGAAGTTGAGATCGAGGCTGGGCGTTTTCGGCTCGACCTGTACTACCGGCTTGCCGTTGTGGCGGTCGAGATCCCGCCTCTGCGCGAGCGGCCCGAGGACATTCTTCCGCTGGCGCGCAGGTTTCTAAGTGCGGAATCGGGCGCGGACATCACGCTATCGCCGGGGGCCGAGGCCGAGCTGTTGAGTCGCAGTTGGCCGGGCAATATTCGCGAGCTGTCGAACGCGATGCGGCGTGCTGCGATTTTGGCGCCGGGCGATCGCGTCTTGCCCGAGCACCTGCCGCCGGCGCTGCCCGGGGCGCAGCGGATGCGCGCGGCGCCGGTGGGGACGAGCCTCGCGGAGCTTGAGCGGAAGGCGATTTTTAGTGCTCTGGAACGCGCGGACGGAAACCGCACTCGCGCGGCTGAGGAGCTCGGCATCAGCCGTCGGAAGCTCCTGTATCGGCTTGCGGAATACAGAGAAGGTGACTCCGTTTGACGCAGGTCTTCCCACGCGGGGGAATGCTGAGTGGGTGCTTGCCAAGTTGCGCTTGCTTCTAGGGGGCGCCCGTGGGGTAGGATCTTGGCGTGGAGAAACCAGAAACTGACGAGCCGGCGATACCGGTCGAGTTCAATGCCAAGGAGCGCTTGGCGGCGCTGCGCGAAGCCCTCGTAGATGCGGCGCGCTCAAGCAGCAAGGATTGCTTCTTGATCTTGACGCACCGCTCGCCGGACCCCGATGCGATGGGCGCGGCGATTGGCATGCGCGCGCTGATCGAAGAGGGGCTCGGCATGAAGGCGACGGTGGCGACGGTCGGTCGCATTCACCGCGCCGAGAACTTGGCGATGGTGCGCGAGCTTGGGCTTGAGTTTGCGGACTCGGAAGCGATTGATCACAGCGCGTTTGCGGGGCTCGTGCTGGTCGACACGCAGCCGTCGTTCGGGCACACAGTGATTCCGGGCGACTTGCCTGTCGTGGCGATCATCGATCACCACGAGGCGCCTGCCTCGGAAGACGAGGACGAGGCCGAGGACAGCGGGCTGTACTCGGACATCCGCATTGGTATCGGTGCGACATCTAGCATGGTGTACGAGTACCTGCGCGAGGCTCGCGTCAAGCCCGACGCGCGAACGGCGGGCGCGATCTTCTGCGGCGTGCGGTACGACACGGGCGACTTGTCCGAGGGCGTGACCGAGCTCGATCAGCGCGCGTGGTATCAGTGCTTTCGCCTTGCGGATCAGACGGCGTTGCAGCGCATTCAAAGGCCGCCGCTGCCGGCGGAGTACTTCAGCCAGCTCGCGGTCTCGCTGCGCAGCGCGCGGCAGCACGGCGACATGGTGCTAGGGCTCTTGGGTGACGTTGTGAACCCCGAGTCGGTGGCCGAGATGGCGGACTTCTTTGTGCGCCTCGAAGGGGCGCGTTGGGCGCTCGTGGGCGGCTCCTATGAAGGCGAGTACTACCTGAGCCTGCGCACGGATGTGGCCGAGCGTGGCGCTTACGATTTGCTGGAGGCTGTCTTGGATGGTCGCGGTTCGTTTGGCGGGCACGGGCGGATTGCGGGCGGGCGTGTGAAGCTCGAGGATCCGACAGACGTGGCGGCGGCCGAGCTCGAGCGCACGTTGCGCGAGCGCGTCTTGTTGGTCGCCGGTGGCGCTGCGGGCGGCGATGGGCCGGATAGCGAGCTGTTGCTCGGCCGGCCGCTTGCCTAGGCAAGCGCGCTCCCTATGAGCCGTTTGGATGCGGGCGGGCGCGTGCTGCTCGCCGTGGCTGGGCACGACCCGAGTTACGTGTTCGCGGATGGGCGCGGCGATGGCGCCGGCGTCGATGCGGACCGCGAGGCAGCGGGGCACTTTGGTGTTGCGACGTTGAGCGTGGTGACGGCGTGGACAGAGCAAGAGGCGGGGCGGGTGCTGGAGCTTGGGCCCGTCGAGCCCGTGGTTTGGTTGCGCGAGGCCCTGGGGCTTGTGACCGAGCTGCGGGACAGCTTGGGGGCGCTGAAGTTTGGGCTGCTACCAAGCGAGCGCGCAGTGCGCTGCGCGTCGCAGCTGGTGCGCGAGGCGCGCAAGCTGCTGCCGGAGTTGCCGGTGGTTGTGGACCCCGTGTTGGGTGCTTCGGGCGGCGAGCCGTTCCTGGATGCGGCCGGGCGCGCGGCGCTGGTCGACGACTTGATGGGGCAAGGCATCGTGCTGACGCCGAACCGGCCAGAGGCGGCGCAGCTTGCGGGCTTGGAGCTGGGGAGCGCGCCGGGGGAGCTGGCTCGGCGTTTGTTCCAGATGCTGGAGGGGCGCAATGAGCGCCAGCGCGGGCTGGTCCTCAAGGGTGGGCATGGAGCTGAGGACCCGGTGCGGGACGTGATTGTGGATGCGGCCGGACGCGCAAGTGTTCACGAGCATCCACGGCTTGTGGGGGCCTCGCTGCATGGCTCGGGCTGCCGGCATGCGAGCGCCGTAGCCGCGAACTTGGCGCTTGGGCGCACGCTGGAAGAGGCGGCGGGGCTTGCCGGCGAGTGGGTCGCGAGCCTCGTGCGCTAAGCGATTCTCGTTCAAGCTGCGTTCAGCGACTTGGCGACAAGCTGATCCGCGCACTAGCGCGAAGGCCACCGAAGTGGTTGGATTGTGGGCCCCATGGACTGGCTCACTAACACGCTCAAAGACTCTGCTCCCTTTCTCGGCATTGTGGCCTCCGTCGTCGCCGCCCTGATGCTTCTAAGTCGCGCCCTGCTGGGCAAGCGGCGTGGAGCCGAAGAGGATCTGCCACGTCAGCTGACCATGTTCGGGCTCACCATGGTCGGACTGATTATCATCGTGATCAGCGCGCCCCTCGATACCGAGCTGCGTGGGCAGGTCCTCAGTCTGCTTGGACTTGCTTTCACCGCGGTGATCGCTCTGTCTACGACGACCTTTGTGGCCAACGCGATGGGCGGTTTGATGCTGCGGGTTGTGAAGAGCTTTAGGCCGGGCGACTTCATCCAGATCGGTGCGGACTTCGGGCGGGTCACCGAGCGCGGTTTGTTCCGCACCGAGATCCAGACGGAAGACCGGGACCTGTTGACGTTGCCGAACCTGTACGTGGTGACGCACCCCGTCAAGGTCGTCCGCAGCTCGGGCACGATTGTCTCGGTGAACCTCTCGCTTGGGTATGACGTACCGCGCAAGCGCATTGAAGAAGCGCTGCTGACCGCCGCCGAGAAGGCCGGGCTCGTCGACGCGTTTGTGCACATCAAAGAGCTGGGCGACTTCTCCGTGACCTACATGGTGGCGGGTTTTCTGGTCGACACCGAGCTTCTGTTGACGACCCGTTCGCTGTTGCGTGCAGAAGCCTTAGACGCGTTGCACGGCGCCGGAATTGAGATCGTCTCGCCAGCGTTCATGAACCAACGCCAGCTCGCTCCTGATGTGAAGGTGATGCCCGCGCGCGAGCTCGGCGGTGATGCGCGGGTGGGCGACGATGCCAAAGCGGAGAAGTCGACCGCCGAGAAGGTTGTCTTCGACAAAGGCGAACAAGCGAGTGCCCTTGAGGGCCTGCGCGACCAATTGACGGACATCGACAAGCTGCTTCATGACGGACCTAGTGCAGAGGAGAAGGCCGAACTTGAGTCGCAACGCGAGGCCCTCGAGGCGCGCGTCACGCGCGCGACCGAGGACCTCGCGGAGGGCTAGACCTCGTCTCCCGAGGCTGGTGCCGGCGTCTGGTTGACGTCGGACCTGAACCGCTTAGGCAGGTTCATCACGTCCTCGATCACCATGTAAAGCGCGGGAACAAGGACCAGCGTGATGACCGTCGCGAACACGACGCCGAACGCCAAGCTGACCGCCATTGGGATCATGAACTTGGCCTGCATGCTCTTCTCAAGCAGGAGGGGCGTGAGGCCCGCGAACGTCGTCAGCGTCGTCAACATGATTGCGCGGAAGCGGCGCTTGGCACCTAGGGCGACGGCCTCGAAGGCCGAATGCCCGTCATCGCGTAGAACGGAGATGTAGTCGATCATGACCAGCGAGTCGTTCACCACGATGCCGGTCAGCGCCATGATTCCAATCACGGAGAACATCGACAGGTCATAGCCCGTGATGACGTGCCCCCAGAATGCGCCGATCAAACCAAAGGGGATCGCGGTCATGATCGCGAGGCCTTTTGTGTACGAGCGCAGCGGAATCGACAGCAGCACGAAGATCGCAAACAGCGCGCCGATCCCGTTGGTCATCATCGTGACCATGAAGTCCTTACGCTCTTTCTGTGGGCCTTCGAAACTGAACTTGACGGTGGGGTGACTTGCTTCAAGCGGCGGAAGAACACTCTCTTGAATGATGCTCTCGAGCGTAGTTGAGGTGAGGACCTTCTTGTCGATGTCGGCGATCACGTCGATCGTTCGACTGCGGTTCGCGCGGTTGATCGTCGAATAGCCACGACCGGACTTGACCTCGGCAACGTACGAGAATGGCAGCGAGCGGCCATCTGGCGTGCGAATGCGCGAGTCGAGCAACGTCTCGATCGCTTCGCGCTCATCGCGCGTGAAGCGCACGAAGACCTTGACCTCATCGCGTCCGCGTTGAATGCGCTGGACTTCGTCGCCATAGAAACCTTGCCGCACCTGTCGCGCGAGGTCGAGGAAAGTCAGTCCGGCTGCCTCGCCAGCAGGCAAGAGCTTGAGCTGTAGCTCATTCTTGCCGGGCGAGAAGTTATCGCGCAGTCCACTGACTCCTGGTTGGTTGAGCAGCTCAGCCTTGATGGCGTCGGCGACCTCGCGCAGCTCGGCAAGGTTTGGACCTGCCAGGCGGACATCGATGTCGCCGTCGCCGCCCATCAGGTCGGCGGAGTAAGTCAGCGACTCGGCCCCGGCGATGCGGCCGACGCGCTCGCTCCACATGCGCGCGACCTCCTTGCTGGTGACGGTGCGCTCTTCGGCCGAGATCAACTCGATGTTGACCTCACCCAAGTTTCCACCGTTGTAGTCGCTGCCCATCGTGCCGGCCGCGCGCGAGTTCTTCTCGCGGTAAGGCTGTCCGCCGACAGAGGTCAAGAGCGACTTCACAATGGGGTGCCCCTCACGCTCGGCGAGCTCGACGCCGAGAGCGCGCCCGGCCACCTCGAGCATCAAGGTCTTCTGTTCGGTCACGGCCTTTGGCGTGCCTTGTGGCATCGTGAGTTGCACGCTGACGTTGTCGGCTTCGATCTGTGGGAAGAAGTTGAACTTCAGGTAGCCGTGCTCGGGTAGCTGAATCGTGACGATCCAAAGCGCCGCACCCACGGCGATCGTTGCATAGCGCCACGAGACAGCGATGCGGACGCTCGGCTCGTAGACCTTGGCGATGAACCAATCGAGACCGCGTTCGATGCGACCTTGCAAGAGGCCCAGGATGCCGGGTTTGGAGGCCCTCTCTTCTTCGAGTGACGGCAAGTGCCGCAGGTGGGTCGGCAGGACGAAGAGCGACTCGACAACCGAGAAGATCAAGACGCCGATCACAACCAAGGGGATGTTGCGCGAAAAGGTGCCCATGCTGCCCGGCATGAAGAGCATCGGCAGGAAGGCGGCAATCGTGGTCAAGACGGCGAAGTTGACGGGTTTCGACATCTCGCCTGCACCGCGCTTCGCGGCTTCGAGACCGCTTAGCCCACCGGTTGTTCGATGGTAGTGAATGTTCTCGGCGACCACGATCGCATCGTCGACCACGATGCCGAGAACGATGATGAACCCGAACAGCGAGATCATATTGATCGACACGGCCATGCTCGGCAGGAGCCAGATCGCACCCAGGAATGAGATCGGGATTCCCATCGTGACCCAGAGTGCCAGGCGGAAGCGCAGGAAGAGCGCGAGGCCAACCATGACGAGAATCAGACCCTGCGCCGCGTTCTTGAGAAGCAGCTGCAAGCGCTCGCGCAGCATGACCGTCTCGTCGCCCGTGATGGAGAGGTTGACCCCGGGCGGTAGGTCTTGTTCGACCTGCGCGAGGTAGTCCTTGGCTTCGGGGCCGATCTTGAGCGCGTCCTGCTCGCCAACGCGGAAGATCTCGATCATGACCGCCGGCTTCCCGTTGAAGCGCGTCTCTTGATCCGTCTCGGCAAAGCCGTCGCGAATGTCGGCGACGTCGCCGACAGTGATGTCGGTGCCGTTCGCTAGGTGGCGCAGCGGCAGCGCTGCGAAGTCGAGCGCCGTGTATGCCTGACCTTTACTGCGCAGAAGGATCTGCGCGCCATCCGTGTGGATCACTCCGCCGGGCAAGTCGAGGGAAGAGCGCCTCAGCGCGGCAGCGACCTCGTCGAAGCTCAGCTCGTACTGACGCAAAGCGTGCTCGGAGACCTCGATTGAGATCTCGAGGGGCGGCGCGTTCTTGAGCTCGACCTTCGAGATGTTCCTGAGGCTGGACAGGCCGTTCTGCACCTCCGACGCAACGTGCCGCAACGCGAGCGGCTCGGCATCACCCCACACCATGATCTTCATGGCGCTCGGGTTCATGTCAACGAGGCTGACAACAGGCTCTTCCGCGTCGTCCGGGAAGCTGTCGATGCGATCGATGGCGGACTTGACGTCCGACAGAGCCTTCGTGCGGTTTGCTCCACGCAGCAGCTTGATCGTGACCGTGCCCATGTTCTCGGCAGCCGAAGCGGTCACTTCGTCGATGCCCGAGATGCCCATCACGTTGTCTTCGATGCGCGCGCAGATCGACTCCTCGACCTCTTCCGGAGCGGCACCCGGATAGGGGACTTGAACGGTGATCATCTCCGACTCGATCGTCGGGATGACCTCCATGCGCAACTTTGGAATCGTCAGCACACCGAGTGCGACGATCGTCAGCATGAGCAGGTTCGCAGCGACACTGTTGCCGGCGAACCAGTTGATGATGCCTCTCATAGTTCGGCGGGGGGCACGGGGACTTCGCGGGCGACGGGCTTCTCGAGCGTTACGAGCATGCCTTCGATGACCACGGGCGGCGGGACGGTGATCACACGCTCGCCACTCTTGAGGCCTTCGTCGATCAGGACTTCGTCGCGCGTGGTCTGCACGGCGTGGACGTCGCGGTAGGTGATGCGGTTCTCAGCATCCATGACCAGCAAGCGGCCGGTGATGTCGACCGCGATGCGCGGCACTGCGACGGCTTGGACCTTGTGGCCAGCGATGCGCGCACGGACGAAGAGCCCGGGAACGGGAAGCGATCCGCCGTCCATGGCTTTCTCGACCGTCGCGATGAGCGTGACAACCGGATTCATCGGCGAGAGGTCGGCGGCGGTGCGTGCGCCGACGGCTTTCCAACGGCGGGTGGCGCCCGCGACATCGGCCTCTAGGATGATTGACAAGCCGGCAGCTCCGGCGCCCGAGGGGTCGAGTCCGATCGCGCCAAGCTCGCCCAAGTTCAACGTCAGGCGCACTTCGAGGTCGCCGGCGCGCTCGATCACTGCGACCGGAGCGGCGGGGTCGAGCCGCTGGCCGAGCTCGGCGCTCTTCGTGACGATGCGCCCGTCGAAGGGCATGCGTACCTGCGTGCGTGACAAGGCCAAGGCGGCCTTGGCTTGGCCGACTTTCGTCGAGGCGACGCGCGCGTTTGCGGCCGCGATTTGCGGCGCGTGCGAGACGAGCGCGGGCGGTGTGCCCTCGTTCAGCTCGCGCCAGTCGGCGATCGCGACGTCGGCGGCGACCTTTTCAAGGTCGAGCGCGGCAATGGCGGCTGCCAGCTCGGCGTCTGCCGCGTCGGCTGCAAGCACGTAGTCGGCCGGGTTGATCGCGACCAAGAGGCTGTCCTTCGCGAGCAGCGCTCCCTCCTCGAACCCTTCACCGATTTCGATCGCGCGGCCGGCAACTTCCGGGGCCAAGCTCATCCGCGTGGGTGCGGCGATCGCACCTTCGCTGGTGACGAACAGTTGGTGGGTCTCGGTCTTGGCCGTGACAGCCTCGACAAGCGGCACGTGCACGTGGACTTCCTTCTCGGGCACGGTCGGCGCGTGCTCGATCAAGTACTGCCGACCGAAATACGACGCGCCTACGATTAGGGCGATGACGATGAGTTGAATCAGGGCTTTCATGATGCTCAGTTGGCTTGGAAGCCGCCTCCTAGGGCGAGGTACAGATCGATGCGGTTGGTGAGGCTCTCGCGGTGTGTGGCGAGGCGCGCGACGTCGGCGTTGATGCGTGCCGAGCGCGCGATGAGGACGGCGGCAGCGGGGGCGCTGCCGCGACTGTTCTTGCGGGCGACGAGCGCCTCGCTCTCGGCGAGCTTGTTGCGCCAGGTGCCGAGCTCGGCGAGCTGCTTGGTCAGTAGGCTCTCGTTCGTGAGCGCGGTGTCGACCTCGGTGAACGCGACAAGCGCGCCTTGCGCGAAGGCGAACAGCGCGGCGTCGCGGTCGGCGACCGCACGGTCTTCGGCGGCGCGCAGCTGGCCACCGTTGAAGATTGGCGCAAGTATGTTCGCGCCTAGGCTCCAGACTTGGAAGTCGCCATCGACGAGCTGCTTGAGCTCGGAGCCGCTTGTGCCCACGTTGCCGGTGAGCGAGATGGCGGGGAAGAGCGCGGCGCGCGCGACTTCGGCGCCGGCTTGGGCCGCGCGGACGCGGGCCTCGAGCGCGGCGAGATCGGGGCGGCGCGCGAGCAGGTCGGCGGGCAGGCCGGCAGCCGGCGCGGGACCGAGGCGCGTGTCGGTGAGCTCGCGCGTGAGCGCATCGAGCTCGGCTGGTTGCAGGCTGGCGCCGCGCCCGGCCGAGCGGCCCATCAGGAGCGCGAGCGGCGGCGCGAGCAGGCCCTCGCGGCGCGCGGCTGCGGTGCGGTTCGCGCGTGCGGCGGCGACGGCGGCTTCGGCGCTGAGTGTGTCCTCGGACTTACCGGTGCCGTTCGCGAGGCGGCGCTCGGCATCCCGCAAGAGGTCCTGGGCGACATCGAAGGCCTCACTCGCAAACGCCTTCGCGGCGTGCGCTTCCGCGAGTGCGAAGCTGGCCTTCGCGATCTGCGCGGCGAGCGACTGGCGTGCGGCGACAAGGTCGAGGCTCTGGGCGTCGAGGCTGGCCGCGGCACCGCGCTCGGCGGACGCGAGGCGGCCCCAAAGGTCGAGCTCCCACGACACGCCAAGCGAGAGCGCGTGGCTGGACGACTGGGTGGTCAGCACACCGGACGAGCCGGGGATCGGAAAGCCGACGAAGTTGAGTCGCGAGCGACTGGAGTTCAGGCTGGCTTGCACCTTCGGCAAGTCGGCGCCGGCGGCAGCTTCGAGCGACGCGGCAGCGGCCTCGACGCGGCGCGCAGCGATCGCCAGCGTCGGGCTCGCGGTCAGGCCTTCAGCGACCCACGCGTCGAGCGTCGGGCTTTGGAACGCGGTCCAGAAAGCCTCGATCACGGGCGCGCCGCTGCCTGACGTTTCGGTCCAGGCTGCGGCCGGCGTGACCATGGTGGTGGGCTCGACGGCTTCGACAGCGCCCGGCGGGACGCTCTGGCAGCCCGCGGCAAGAAGCGCGACGAGAAGGAAGTGCTTATCCATTGTGACTTTGGGGTGCGTGGCGAAGGCCGGCGGCGCAGAAGGAGACGAACTCGGCGAGGTAGGCCTCGTCGTCAAGCTTGGCGATCGGCGGTGTGAGGATCTGGCAGTTGTGGTCGCACTTGGTGAACAGGCTGTGGATCATGGCGCCGATCACGAACTGCATGCGCTGGAACAGAAGGTCGCGCGGGATGGTGGGCAGGAGCTCGCTGAGCGCGCCGAGATAGCGCGCGGCAACCGGCCCGAACAGGTCGTTCAAGACCTCGGCCGTGACCGGGTCGTCGGTGTGGTGGATGCGGGCCATCAACTGGATGAACGACTCGCTGGGTTTCATCCGCGGATCGACGGCGGGGCGGATGAAGGCGTCGAGGAGTGCCTCGACGGTCAGGTTCGGGCCATCGCCAAGCTGGTCGAGCAGCTCGAGCCGGCCTTGGTTGATCGGTCCGAGGCGCGCCTCGAGGACGGCGCGCAGGAGGCCTTCCTTGGAACCGAAGTGGTAGTTGACGGCGGCGAGGTTGGCGTCCGCGGCGGCAGTAATGTCGCGCAGAGAGGCACCAACGACGCCTTTCTCGGCGAAGAGCCGCTCGGCCGCAGCCACGAGGCGTCCGCGTGTGGTGGCTTTGGGTGGGGATTTAGTCATGGCAAACGATAGTTCTAAACGAACGTTTGAATCATGTCGACCCCCCGACGCGGTTTTCTTGACGAGAAGCGCGCCGGCCCCCCAAATCGACAGAAACTGACCTCGGATTCGGCAAGGAGCCAAATTTGATGGTCAGGAGGCTTGACCGATTCCGCGCCGGTGCTATGTTGTCCGGCCTTGCGAGCGGCTGTAGCTCAGTGGTAGAGCGCAACCTTGCCAAGGTTGATGTCGAGGGTTCAAGTCCCTTCAGCCGCTCCATTTACTCGCATGTCTCGGCGACTCGCCGCCTTGAGACTTCCCCGGTGTCGGGGGCCACATTCCGCGCTCTAGTGGGCATCATGCTGCCATGAGCCCCTCCCTTCGCCGAATTCCCTCCGCCCTGATCGCCCTCCTGGTGGTCGTGTCCTGTGGTTCCGAGCCGACTTTGCCCGTGACCCAAGGTGTCTTACACCTTGATCCGAGACTTCCAGACGGAAGCTCGTCGGCCGTCGTCCTCGAGAGCACCAGGACCGTGATTGCCGAGTGGCTCTTTAATGATGCCGAGGACTGGCCTTCGGACTGGGCCATGGATTCCGGCGTCTTGGGCGTCTTGGGCGGCTTGGGGCCCGCCGGCGGGGTCCGACTAGATGTGACCTCGACCAACCAATTCGCGCCCAGCCTTCGGTATCTCGGCACTCCGGATCCGGCGGCCATCAGCAGCATCGAGGTCGACCTCTCGATCGCTAGCGCAGCGCGAGCGACGGCCGTCTGGAACCGGGTCAAGCCTCTTGAGAGCGGCTTCTCGGCAGAGCTCTCGCCACAGACAGCCACACCCCAGACCGTGCACTTCGATCTGGCAAGCTCACCGTCGTGGAGCCAGGCGATCACCAGCTTGGTTCTGAAGATGTCGTCGAATCGTCGTCAGGGCTTCGAGCTTCTGGCGATCCGCTTTCTGCACGAGCCACTAGCCTGGGGCGCGAGCCCAACAGATCGCACCGGCGGCACCGGCGGAGACGCCGGGCTGATCGACCGCGATGGCATGGCGGTCCGGGCTTGGCCCGTGAGCGTCGGAGCGCCGATCTCGGAGCGCTTTGTTGTCCCCGAGGGCGGGCTTCTCTCGGTGCAAGTGGCCCGCAGCCAGACCTCGAGCTCGGTTGAACTGACGGGGAAGATTGCCGTCCGTGTTGGCGAGCTTCAGAGGGAGACGACCGTCGAGATGCGCGAGGACTTCAAGTCGTGGACCGCCATGACCCTCGACCTTGCAGAGTTCGCCGGACAGGAAGTCGAGGCAACGTTCTCGGCAGTCGGTAAGACCGACGGAGAGTTGCGCGCAGACGTGCTCTTCGGGGCGCCGCTCGTACTCGGCAAGCTGCCAGAAGATCGAAGACCCAACGTCATTTTGGTCACCTTGGACACGACACGCTTTGATGCGATCGGCTCGTCGAAAGCGGCCGTGGCGGAGGGTGGCGAGACGGCAGCGCAAACCGACCGTGTGCACACGCCAGCGCTTGATCGGTTCGCTGAGTCGAGCTTCGTCTTCGACAACGCGTGGAGCGCGGGCAACTCGACGCAGCCGTCGCATGCCTCGATCATTACGGGCGTCAGCATTCAGAACCACAGCTTGACGGACAACTTCGGTGCGCTCGCGGATGGCAACGTGACGCTGGCCGAGCGCCTGCGGGCCGCTGGGTACCAGACTGCCGCTGTGACCTGCCAGAGGGCGATTAGCCCAGCTTCTGGTTTCGGCCAAGGGTTCGATTTGTTCATTCCCGCCGAGGCGGTGAGCGGCGCCGATGGGCGCTTGGCGGTTGACGACGCGATCGAGTGGATTCAAACTTGGGCGGCCGAAGGAGAGCGCCCATTCTTCTTGTGGGTGCATGTCTTTGACCCGCACACGCCGTACGCGCTGCCGCGTGGCTACATGGAGACCTACGTCCAGAAAGTGGGAGCGGCACCGCCGCGTCAGGTCTCACCGGCCACGCTCCCGCGTACTCAGACCTTGCCGCCCGAACTCGAGTTCCTTGGCGACATCAGCAGCCGCGACCACGTCAACTATCTGTACCACGCCGAGGTCGCCTACACGGACCAGTTGATGGACGACCTTCTGTCGACACTCGAAGAGACGGGGATTGCCGACAATACGCTGAGTGTGATCACCGCCGACCATGGCGAGTTCCTGGGTGAGCGTGGCAACTACTACAACCACCGCGGGCTGTTCCCCGAGACTCTGCACGTGCCGCTGCTCCTGCGGCTTCCGGGTCAAATCGAGGGCCGGCACGTTCCGGACCGCGTGACGAACCGCGACTTTGTCCCCACGGTTCTGAGCGCGCTCGGCTTGATCGACCCTCCCGGAACCCGCGACCTTGTTGCCGTGGCAACATCCGGCGCGGACCCGGAGCGGCGCCTTTGGTTCGAACACGCGAACCGGCTGCAGGTTGGCTGCCGTGATGCTCAGTACCACTTCATCACCGTGTTGCGCGATGGCTTCAAGTTCGGCGTGATGAAGGCGCCAGGACCTGGCGAAAAATGGCTGCCGCCGAAGCTCGAGCCGGAGGGCTCGGTCTTCCTTTATGACTGGACGAAGGATCCGGGTCTGATCCACAACTTGGCCGACGAGCAGCCCGATCTGGTGAAGAAATACCTGGGCCTCTTGGACGAGTACCGCGCCTCGGCGCGGCCGGTGGGGCGCGAGGCGCGCGCGGTGGGCGCCGAGGAAGCGGCCGAGCTCGAGGCGCTTGGGTACACCGGCGACTGAGCTTCGGTCAAAAATGACGCGTGAAGTCTGAACCGGTGGGCCGCCTTGGGCGTTGGGTTCGAAAACGAACCCGACCGGCCGGTCTCTACCCATCCCGCTTCGATTGATGCTTGTCTTTAGTCTCCTCCTGTTCGTCCAGGCTCCCGTTCAGTCCGAGAGTTACGTCTATGCGCCGCGCGATGAGGCGCCGCTGAGCACCCCGGCGATCCAGCGCACCGTCATCAGTGGCGAGGCGCTGCGCGCGACGGGGCAGCGCTCGTTGCCGCAGGCTCTCGCTCAAGCCGCCGGGCCCGGCGTGTGGATGCAAGAGACCAACCTCGGTGGTGGCTCGGCGTTCATTCGCGGCCTGACTGGCAACCAGATCTTGATCTTGGTCGATGGCGTGCGGCTGAACGACTCGACCACGCGCTTTGGGCCGAACCAGATCTTGAACACGATCGATCCGGCGATTGTTGAGTCGATCGAGGTGCGCCGCGGGCCGTCATCGGTGCTGTATGGATCCGACGCGATCGGCGGTGTGATTCACGTGCACACACGGCGTGAAGAGCCGGAGTCGAATGGGATGCGCGGCTCGCTCGACAGCGAGGTGGTGTCGTCGGTAGAGGGCGGCAGTCTGACGCCGGCCATGGCGTGGAGCGGCGAGCGCGACGGGCTGATTTTCGTCGGGACCGCTTACAACTACTTGGACCTGCAGACGGGCAGCGGCTTCCAGCCGCCGACCGGCTACGACGGGTTTGCGGGCTTCGCGGCGTGGACGCGCGACTTCGGCGCGGGCCGGCGTCTTCGCATCTCGGCGTGGCAGCATCGCGACGACGACGTGCCGCGCACGGACAAGCTGTTCGCGGGCTTCGGCCAGACGAACCCGAAGAACGACATCTACAACTTCGCTCTGCAGGATCGGCGGCAGGTTTTGTTCTCGTACTCGGACGAGGCGCTGGATGCGGGTTTTGCCGACAGCATGCAGCTGCGCTTTTCCGTGCGCAGCTACGACGAAGAGCGCGAGAAGCAGAAGTTTGGCAGCACGAAGTTCACGTTCGAGCGCGACGAGACGGACAGTCTCGGGCTCTCGGCAGATTGGACGAAGTCGATCGGCGACGAGCACCTCTTGACCTACGGCTTCGACCTCGACTACGACCAGGTGGACTCGACGCGCAAGGACACCGACGGCGGCGTGACGACACCGAAGGATGGCCAGTTCGCGCCGAATGCCGAGTACACCGCGTTTGGCGCGTTTGTGCAGGACGAGCTGTTTGGCTTCGAGCCCGTCGACGTGACGGCGGGTCTGCGCTTCAGCGCGTATGACTTCTCGTTTGATGGCTTTGGCGGTGCGCCGTCCGAGTCGGGCGACTTCACGGCGCTGACCGCAAGCTTGCAGGCGGCGCGCGATCTTGGGAAAGGGCACCGCGTCGCGGCGACGCTCGCGCAAGGCTTCCGCGCTCCGAACTTAGACGACTTGGCGAAGGACGGCGACTTCGGCGGCGGGACAGAATTGCACAATGCGAGCTTGGATCCCGAGCGCAGCCTGACGGCCGAGCTGAGCTACGAGTTCGCGCGCCCCGGCGAGACGTTCTCGGCGGCGCTCTTTGGCACCGAGATTCGCGACGTGATCGGGCGGCGCCTCTCGGACCCCGGCGGCCCGGCTACCGGGGACGAGACCTACTTGCGCGACAACGCCGGCACGCTGCGCCTGTGGGGCGCCGAGCTGGCCGGCGACGTGCGGCTGGGCAAAGAGAGCCCGCTGACCGTCGACTATGGGCTCGCCTACGTACTGGGCCGGCAGTACGACGACACGCTTGACGTGTCCACCGGCACCGCGCCGTTCGACGGCGTCGACTGGCGCCGCGTGCCGCCGCTGAACGGCCGCGTGGGCCTGACCTTTCGCCCCGATGGTTACCTGGCCTCGGCACCGGGTGGAGTCGGCTTCGAGTCCGCGCGCCTCGGCCTGACCTTCGCCGACACTCAAGAGAAGCTGCACCCCGGTGACGTCTCCGACCCGCGCGTCGACCCGAATGGCACCGCCGGCTGGGCGCGCGTCGATCTCGACTTCACGGGGCCGTTTGGCAACGCGGATGGCGCCAATGGAAGCTTGGGCGGCCGCTCGCGCTGGTCGCTTGGCGTGCACAACCTGTTCGACGCGGCCTACCGCGTCCACGGCTCGAGCTTCGACGCACCCGGCTTTACCCTGGCAGTTGGGCTACACTGGGCTCCGTGAGCGAAGCCGATCCCAAGCGCCCCAAGCGGGCAGGTCGCAGAGGCGGCGCGGCCCCGAAGCCGCGCCGCTTGCGCGCGACCAGTTTGAGTGCGTCTGTGGTGCTGCACACCGTGCTGATCGCGGGTGCCGTGTTGTCGGGCCTCTTCCTGACGCGCAGCGAGGCGCCACGGCGTCTCTTCGAGGTCAAGTACGACGGCCGCGACATGGGCGCGAGCTTGCCCGAGGAAGAGCCCGAGGAGCTGGCCCAAGTCGACCCCGTCGAGGTCCCTTTGAGCGAAGAGCCCGAGCTGCTGCCCGAGCCCGTGCATCCCAACGTAGACCCCGATGCGTTGCGCGACGAGGAGCCGCTCGACGTGACCATGTTTCGCGAGCTGCCGAGAGCTCTAAGCTCGGAGACGGTCTTTGGGTTCACGCCCGAGGTAGCTAGCGATCCCGAAGACCCAGCAGCTAGCGAACTCGAGGATCCAGCGGCTCACGAACCCGAGGACCCGGCGGCTCAAGAACCCGAAGACCAGCAGGAGACCAACACCGCCGAAGAGCCAGCGGCCGAGGCAAGCGAACCCGCGGGTATCCCCGAGGTTTCACCGGACGAGCCGCTTCATCTGACCCGTGTCGAGGGCACCGATCCCAGCTACCCAAAACTCTCGCTGCGCAAACGCGAAGAGGGCGACGTGGTCCTACGCCTAAGGGTCGACGCCGAGGGCCGCGTGACCTTGGTCGAGCTTGCCGAGACCTCGGGCATCCGCCGCCTCGACCAAGCCGCCATGTCCGCTGCCCCAACCTGGCGCTTCAGCGTCCCCGCAGCGGGCCCACCCGAGTCCTTCGAACACACGGTCCACTTCCGCCTCGAACGCCGGTAGTGAGTCGGTGACTCGCCCCGTTCATACCGTGCCGGACACTTCTCCGCCAGTCGCCGTTCATGCCGTGCCGCACACATCTCCCCTGGCAACGGTAGCCGCCCGTTCATACGGTGCCGGACACTTCTCCGCCGGTCGCCGTTCATGCCGTGCCGCACACGTTTCCCCTGGCAACGCCCGGAGAAGTGTCCGGCACGGTATGGACGGCGACTGGCGGAGAAGTGTCCGGCACGGTATGAACGGCGACTGGCGGAGAAGTGTCCGGCACGGTATGAACGGGGCGGCGGTCCGCTAACGAACAAGCCGGAAGCAGCGCTGCTGCTTCCGGCTTGTTTTGGTTCGGGGGCGTGAGTCTTGGAGCTTAGTGCTCGTCGAACCACTCTTCGTTGGTCTTGATGTAGCTCTGCCACTGGTCGGGCAGGTCGACCTCGTCGAAGATCGCGTCGACTGGGCACTCGGGGATGCAGGCTCCGCAGTCGATGCACTCGTCGGGGTTGATGTAGAGCATCTTGGCCTCGGCGTACTCGGGGTCGTCCTTCGTCGGGTGGATGCAATCCACAGGGCAAACTTCGACGCAGGCGGTGTCCTTTGTGTTGACGCAGGGTTCAGCGATGATGTGCGGCATGGCGACGTGGGCGCTCTTTGAGGCGCGGTCTTCTTTGAGGGTGTTCTGGGAGGCTTAGAGCTTTGCTCAAGCGGCGGAATCTTACGCAATTTTCGGAGGTCCGATGCGCGCCGCTTGAGCCAAAACCGTGGCGTGAGAGCTCAGCCGACCTGCTTGGGCAGCTCGAGAAGCAGGTGGCCTGCCCCGGTGACCCGGGCCTTGACTTGCGGCGGGATCCAGGTGGAGGACGAGTACTCGACGACCACCGCGGGGCCGGAAAACGCCGTCCCGGGGGCGAGTGCGGCGCGGTCGAGGACGGGTGCGTCGCATGGAGAGCCCGCGCTCCGAACTCGGGCCGCTCCGAGGTGTGCGGCGCGGGTCGGGGGGCGTCTCTTGGGGGTCTGGATCGATGACGCCCGAGTCTTTTGGGAGGCGCAAAGCGTGACTTCGACGAGCTCGATGGGGTGGCCCACGAGAGCATGTCCAAAGAAGTGTGCGTGCGCGGCGTGGAAGCGTTTGGCGAGGCTCCCTAGGCTGCGCGAGCGGCCCCGGGCAAGCGTTAGGCAGAAGGTCTGGCCCCGGTAGCGCAGCTGGAAATGAGTCGATTTGGAAAGAGTCGACCAGCGCACATTTTCTTCGAGCGAGCGGGCCTCAAGGTCGCTTCCGAGCTCGGCCAAGAGGACCTCGAGGTCACGGCTCGAGGCGTGCTCGAGGTCCCAAAGGACCGTGCGCGTCGCCTCGGCCTCGAAGCCAGCAGACGCAAGACCGCGCGCGGAGAGCACGCCAGGATCGCGCGGGATCAGGACCCGTGGCATGCCGAGCGCGGCGGCGAGCTCGGCGGCCATCAGCCCGCCCGCGCCGCCGAAGGCCACGAGCGCGAGGCCGCGCGGATCGCGGCCACGCTGCAGCGTCATCGCGCTGACGGCACGGCTCATGGCGGCGCGCGCGATCTGGATCATGGCGTCCGCCGCGCGGTCGGCGCCGCCTCTTTTGGGCAGGCCAAGTTGGGCGGCGAGCTTGTCGAACGCGCGGTGGACAGCCGCTGTGTCGAGCTGCAGTTCGCCGCCCAAGAACGTGCCCGGCTGGATGCGGCCGAGCTGCACGAAGGCGTCGGTCAAGGTCGGCACATCGGCGCGGCCGTAGGCGACGGGACCCGGATCGGCGCCGGCGCTTTTCGGGCCGACGTGCAGCGCTCCGCCCGCATCCACGCGCGCGAGCGAGCCGCCGCCGCATCCAATCGTATGGATGTCGAGGCTGGGCAGAACGAGTGGCAGGCCCGCGACCGATGGGGGCGCCGTAGCCATCTGCGCGTCGTCGTTTGTGGCCGAGCACGCGAACGCGACGTCGGTCGAGGTGCCGCCCATGTCGAGCGTCACGACGTCGCCGAGGCCGGCTTCGCTGGCCGCGCGCGCTGCGCCGCGCACGCCGCCGGCGGGGCCAGATAGCAGCACGCGCGCTGGCTCGGCAGCGGCACGCGCCGCGCCGATCGCGCCGCCTGACGATTGCAACAGCGCGAGCTCGCCGCCGGTGATGCGCGCGACGGTGCGCGCGAGGCGCTCGATGTACCCGGCCGTGATCGGCACAAGCGCGGCGTTGATCGTGGCCGTCGTGAAGCGCTCGTACTCGCGCAAGACCGGCGCGAGGCCGGCGGACGTCGTGACCGCGATCCCGGGAATGGCTTGCTCGAGCGCGCGCGCGATGCGCGTCTCGATGTCCGGTGTCGCCCACGAGTGCAAGAGGCACACGGCCGCGCTCTTGACGCCCGTCTTCGCGACGCGCTTCGCGAGCTCGCGCACTTGCTTGTCCGTGGGCCGCGCAACCTCGCGCACTTCCCCCGTTTCGGGGTCGGGCCACGAGCGCGCCTCGATCTCGAAACGCAAGTTGCGCGGGATGACCGGCGCGGGTTTCACCGGGTGCAGAGCGTAGATGTCGGGGCGCTCCTGGCGGCCGATCTCGATCAAGTCGCGGAAGCCCGCGTTCGTGATCAGCGCCGCGCGCCCGAGCCGCCGCGTGAGGAGCGCGTTCAGACCCACGGTCGTGCCGTGCACCACGCGCGCGCCCGTGGCGTCTTCGCCAAGCGCTACGAGCCCGGCCTCGACCGCGCGCGCGGGGTCGTCGGGCGTCGAGGGCACCTTGACGATCCGCCGCAGAACTCCCACCTCAAGGAACACGTCGGTGAACGTCCCGCCCGTGTCGACACCGATCCTTCGTTCTTTTGCAGCCATTCGAGGCATAAGCGTACAGCTCTTGAGCTTCAAGGTGAATCCCCACGCTCGCCGCGCTACGCTACTCATCCTTCAACCCGAGGATCACCTTGAATATCGCTTCATTAGCTCTGCCGTCCGGCTCCGAATGGGGCGCCCTTGTCATCGCCTACCTGATTGGCGCGATCCCGTTCGGCTACCTGTTCGCGCGCATGAAAGGCGTCGACATCCGCGCCATCGGCAGCGGGAACATCGGCGCGACCAACACCGGCCGCGCGCTGGGCAAACCGCTTGGTTTCCTGGCGTTCCTCTTGGACTTCGCGAAGGGCTACGTGCCGGTCTTCTTCATCGCGCCGCACTTCGCGGGCCCGAGCACGGCCATGTCGCTGATGGTTCTCTCGGGAGCGGCGGCGGTCGTCGGCCACTGCTGGCCCGTCTACCTGGGCTTCAAAGGCGGCAAGGGCGTCGCGTCGGGCTGCGGCGCGGTGATCGCTTTGGATCCCTCGATCTTCACGGTCGGCGGGGTCGTGTTCGTGTTGATGGTTTTGGGAGTCGGGTACATGAGCCTCGCTTCGATCGCGATGACCGTGACCTTCCCGATCGCCGCCTGGTATGGCGGCGCGGAGAGCGAAGTGGTGATCGGCTGTGCGGCGTTTGCTGTGCTCGTGATCTGGCGGCACCGCTCGAACCTCGTCCGTCTATTCGCAGGCCTCGAACCACGTTGGCACAAGAAGTGACCCCTATGAAAACGAACAAGGCATTGGTGATTGGCGACGGTAGCTGGGGTACGGCTCTGGCTTCTGTCTTGGCGCAGAACGGCATCGCGACTACGTTGTGGAGCGCGTTCCCCGAGCAGACCGCCGACCTCGCGAAGCACCGCGAGAACAAGCCGTTCTTGCCGGGTGTGAAGCTGCCCGACAGCCTTCGCTTCAGCGCCAACCCGGCAGAGGCTTGCGCCGACGTCGACCTGATTGTTAGCGTCGTGCCGACGCAATTCTTGCGGCCCGTCGCGCGGCGTTTCGAAGAGTTCATTCCCGAGGGCATCCCGGTTGTCTCGGCGACAAAGGGGCTCGAGATCGAGACGATGAAGTCGCCGACGAGCATCTTGCTGGACGTACTTGGCAGCCGTGACATCGGCGTGTTGACGGGCCCGAGCCACGCCGAAGAGGTTGCGCGCGGCAAGCCCGCAAGTGTCGTTGTTGCCTCTGAATCCGCGCTTTTGGCAACGCGCGTGCAAGAGGCCTTCAACTGCGAGAGCCTGCGTGTCTACACCTCGGGCGACCGCGTTGGCGCCGAGCTGGGCGGCGCGCTGAAGAACGTGATCGCGCTGGCCGCCGGCATGTGCGACGGCCTCGAGCTTGGCGACAACGCCAAGGCCGCGCTGATGACACGCGGCATGGTCGAGATGGCGCGCTACGGTCAGCAGCACGGCGCGAAGGCGCACACGTTCTTCGGGCTCGCCGGCTTTGGCGACCTGGTCACGACCGCGTGCAGCCAGCACTCGCGCAACCGCGCGGTCGGCGAGCGCATCGGCCGCGGCGAGACGCTGCAAGAGGTGCTCGACTCGATGCACATGGTTGCGGAAGGCGTCTGGACTACGAAGGCCCTGTTCGGGCCCGAATCGGAAATGGGCGCCGACGTCGCGATGCCGATCGCCGAAGAAGTCCACGCGATTCTGTTCGAAGGCAAGGACCCGCGCGTGGCCGTGTATGACCTGATGACGCGCGCACCCACGGCCGAGATGGACGGCCTTCTTGCGCGCGAGGGCCAGTGACTCCGCTGGTCTCGTTCGTCGTCTCGTTCCTGGTCACACTGGCCGGACTGATCGGCGTCTTAATCACGGGACTTCGCTGGCGTAAGAAGCGCCGCCGCGCGTTGCACTTGGGTTTCGTGGGGCTGTCGTTGGCGCTGTTGGCGTGGACGATTCACGAGGCGCTCTTGCTCGGCGCGCACTACGACCTCGAGGCCGCCGGGTGGATCTTCCACGTGCACATGCTGCTGGCGCGCGCGGCAACGGTCTCGCTTCTGATCCCGGCGATGGGCGGCATCGTCGTCCTGCGCACCGGCCGCCACCACACCGCGCATCGCATTGCGGCGTTCACGGCCGTCGCGCTCGTGACGCTGGCCGCGTTGACGGGTTTCTGGATGATCGGCGTGGCGCCGAGCGTGGACTGATCAAGCCGGTTGCAGCGGTGCGGGCCGCTTGCGCCGCCAGCCGCCGGGCGCCATGCCGAGCTCGCGCTTGAAGGCGCGCGAAAAGGCTGCTTCAGAGCTGTAGCCGAAGCGCTCGGCGATGGTGCTGATCGGCTCGTTGGACTCGCGCAACTGCATGCCCGCAAGCTGCAGACGCCAGCGGGCAAGGTAGCGCATCGCGGGCTCGCCGACGACGCCGGTGAAGCGCGCGGCGAAGGCCGAGCGCGACATAGCCGCGATGCGCGCGAGGGACTCGAGCGTCCAGTGCTTGGCGGGCTCTTTGTGCATGGCCGCGATCGCGCGCCCGAGGTTCTCGTCGCGGAGCGCCGCGAGCCAGCCGCGGTCCGGATCCGACTCGGACTCGATCCAATGCCGCACCATCTGGATCGCGAGGATGTCAGCGAGGCGTGTGATCACGGTCTCGCCGCCCGGTCGCAGCTCCTCGGCCTCGCGCGCGATGAAGCGCAGGGTGTCGGCCAGCCAGCGGTCCTCGCCACTGTCCCAAGCGTCGAGGTGGATCACCGGTGGTAGGGCATCAATCAGGCGCTTGGCGGCGACGTGGTCGAAGCGCACCACGACGCAGATCAGGCGGCACGCGGCGCCGCCGCCGCCGTACTCAAGGGACTCGTAGCGCTCGGTGATGCGCACGACGGGCAGGTCGAAGAAGTCGATCGCCTCGCGGCCGGGCTCGTCGACCAAGCTGTGGCCAAGGCCGTGGGGGACGAGCGCGAGGCTGCCGCGCTCGAGCAAGAGCGGCTCGCTGCCGTCCGCCTCGAGCCAGCAGTGGCCGGCGGTCACGATGTGGAACATCATGTGGCCTTCGAGGGGCGGCATCTCGGCGCCCCACGGCGCGGTCAGCACCGAGCGCGCGTACACGCAGCCGGTCAGGCGCAACAGGTGCAGCGCTTCGCCCAAGGGGTCGGCGGGAGGCGGGAGTTCAGTCGGGGATTCCATCGGGCCATTGTAGGGCCGATGTGGTCCATGCGTCCACCTGTGTGGACGATGGGTAAAGAATGCTGGATGAAGAGGCATGGCGCGTCCGCATTGCAGTGCCGATGATCTCACTTGGTCAAGCGCCCTGCTTGGCGCTCACACTCATAAATCTCACCCGGAAGACTCCATGCAGAACCTCCTCCCGACCCTTGTTATCGCAGCCACCGGTAAGACCGGCCGCCGCGTCGCCGACCGCCTCGAAGCCCAAGGCGTGCCCGTTCGCCGCGCCTCGCGCACGAGCGCCACCGTCTTCGATTGGGACGACCCCTCGACGTGGACCGCGGCACTCGAAGGCTCACACGCCGCCTACATTGTCTACAGTCCCGACCTTGCCGTGCCCGCCGCGCCCGCCGCGATCGCGGCCTTCACCCAGCGCGCCCAAGAGGCGGGCGTGCGCCGCCTTGTCCTGCTCTCGGGCCGCGGCGAAGAGGAGGCGCAGCGCTGCGAAGCGATCGTGCAAGACTCGGGCCTCGAGTGGACGATCGTGCGCGCAAGCTGGTTCGCGCAGAACTTTAACGAGGGCGAGTTTCGCGACCTTGTGCTCTCCGGAGCGATCACCTTGCCCGCTGGCGACACCCCCGAGCCCTTCATCGACATCGACGACATCGCCGAGGTGGTCGCCGCCGCGCTGACCGAAGACGGCCACACCGGCGAGGTCTACGAGGTCACGGGCCCGCGCCTCTTGACCTTCGCGGACGCAGCCCACGAGCTCTCCGAGGCCACCGGCCAAGACATCCGCTTCGTGCCGATCCCCGCCGATGCCTTCAAGTCAGGTCTGACCGAAGCGGGCCTGCCACCGGGCGAGGTCGACCTGCTCGACTACCTGTTCGCGACCGTGCTCGACGGCCGCAACGCCCACGTCACCGACGGTGTCCAGCGAGCCCTCGGCCGCCCGGCCCGCGACTTTCGCGACTTCGCTCGCGCCGCCGCCGCCAGCGGGGCTTGGGGCCCACTCGGGGCTCGAGCCTGAGCCGTGCAAGTGCCCCCCAAAGACCGCGCCTCTGCCTAGTCGTCGCGACGATCGGCATCTTGGCCCTCTTGCTTGGGCCAGCAAAGCCCATGAGCGCCGCGGTCTTGCCGGCCCGCCCAAGCAGCGGGCCGGATGGGGGGGCGCGTGGTCCCGTCTCGCGGGAATCGCACAGAATCCGCTTGGATTCGCGCCGGTGTCCCCGATCATGTCGCGCGCCCTTCCCTCGACCCCTTCCCCAGAGTGACTCCTTTGAACGTCTCCGTCCGCAAGCTAAGCGACATCAAGCTCAACAGTGATTACCTGCGCCTCGACACCGATGTCAGCGCGCTGGCCCATAGCATCGACAGCGTCGGCCTGATCCACCCGGTGACGATCAACTCGGACAACGAGCTGCTTGCCGGCGCGCGCCGCTACCAGGCAGCGGTCGAGCTTGAGTGGGACGAGATCCCCGTGCATATCGTCGACCGCGACCAGATGATCCAAGAGCTGATCTCGATCGATGAGAACCTCGTGCGCACGCCGCTGAACCAGCTGGAGCTCGAGCGCTTCCTGAACCGCGGCCGCGAGCTGTACGAAGAGCTGTACCCGACCACCACCAAGGTCGACCTCTCTGCCGAGGACCTAACCGGCGAACAGAAGCGCGAGCAGAAGGAAGCCGAGGAGGCCGACCATGACTCCTTCGTCGCCGTCACCGCCGACAAGACCGGCCTGTCCAAGGCCGTGATCAAGGGCGCCATCAAGCGCGACGAGCTGGCCGCAGAGGGTGTCAAGAAGGCCCGCGAAGAGGGCGGATTGAACGCCACCAAGGCCAACGAGATCATCCGCCTCGAGCCCGGCTTGCAGGAGCAGATTCTGCCGCTCGTCGAAGGCAAGACCGTCAAGGAGACTCGCCGCATCGTCGCCGCCGCCAAGGAGGGCGGCATCAACGCTGCTCGCGAGGAGTGCAACATGGTCGTCCCGATGCCGCGCGAGTACACCCAGATGCTCGCCCCGATCAAGCGCGTCAACAAGTCCATCGGCCGCATCCTGGCTGAAGAGCTGAAGTACAACGGCCCCGAGCAACAGAAGATCAACAACCAGCTGGTCCAGCTGAAGAACCAACTGGTGCTCTACTTCGAGATGATGGGCGTCGAGGGGTAGCGGGCGTCTCGGGAGCCGTCGCTTCAGTGCATCAGTGCATCAGTGCATCAGTGCATCAGTGCATCAGTGCGGTGCGGCGTCGGCGCAAGCAATAGTTGGTGCGTAGCGGAGTCGGCGCGGGCGGCTTGCGAGCAAGCCAACATCAAGGTCCTGTCGATTGACATCTAAGCCAGTGCTAGCTTGTGGGAGTCGCAGCGGTTGCCTTTGAGTCGTCAGTTGGAGTTGCAGCGTTGGACGCGCTGGATCCTTCTCCCGCTGGAGCTGCTGATCAGCTGCGGCCCTGAGGCTGTCAGCTGCATCGGCAGAGGTTGGCTCGCTCCGGCGGAGTTAATCCTATTTGGGCAGCGGCAGGCTCTGCCCTTCCAGCAACAGCGGCAGGAGCAAGAGCGACAGGTTCGCAAAGATCGCCACCAGCGCGAACGGCAGCCACGAGCGCCGCGCCCGAATCGTCAGCAGCGCCAGCACCAGCCCCGGCAGCGCGCACATCACGCTGAGCGCCGTCACCAGCGACCGCCCCGACAGGAACTCGGGCGAGATCTCGGGCCAAAACCGCGCCAAAAACAGCCCAACCCACCAGACGCCCCATCCAAGGGCCGCCAGCGTCATCGACTGCATCCAAGTGCGGTGCCGCCGCCGAGCATACGCCCGCGGAACCCACTGCTTTCGACTTGCCCTGACCATGCGCCCATTCTCACCGCCAAACCGCCGCGCCACAAGCACTCCCCGCCCCGCGCCCGCCTTCTGCTCACAAACCCCTCCCAATCCCCACCCAGAAGGTTGACGTCCAGCCCCCCCGGCACTATCCTCCTTGCCCCTCGGTCGGGGCGTGGCGCAGCCTGGCTAGCGCGCTGCAATGGGGTTGCAGAGGTCGGAGGTTCGAATCCTCTCGCCCCGACCATTTTCTTCGCTTGGCTTCTCGTGGTTGGGCGGGTCGCTGTTTGGGCGGGCCTTCCCGCATACGGTGGATGGCTCTGTGTGCGAAGAGGCCCGGGCCGTCTGAGGCGTAGTGGGGCAGGTGCGGTCGGCCGCCAGAGGTGCAGTTGGACTTACCGCGCGAAACGAAGGCCAGGCTGAAGTTCCTTGTCAAGACCCCCGGATATGGCCTTGCGCGAAACTAAAGCATTGCTTAATGTTTGTGCATGGGCGAGGTAGCCAAGACATCCTCCGACTGGGACCACCTCTTCGAGATCGCGGCGGCTCAGGACGGGCTCTTCACGACACGGCAGGCGGCTGAGGCTGGCTACTCGCCGCAGTTGCTCGCGTATCACCTGGGGGCTGGACGCATGGTCCGCCTGCGACGTGGCGTCTGGCGTCTCGTGCATTTTCCGGCGGGTGACCATGAGGACCTGACGATGGTCTGGCTATGGTCCGAGCAGGAGGGCGTCTTCTCCCATCAGACCGCACTCGCCCTGCACGATCTCTCGGACGCCCTGCCTTCGCGGGTCTATCTGACGCTTCCCAAGAAGTGGAGGACGCGCCGGCTGCGCGTGCCGGATGGGGTGGTTCTTCACTACGGCGACGTCCCCGAGAGCGAACGGCGCTGGTTCGGTCCCGTGCCGGCCACCGGCCCTCTGCGCACGCTCGAGGACTGCGCGACCGAAAACCTCTCGCCCGAGTTGCTGCGCGCTGCTGCCCTCGATGCGCTGGAGCGCGGCCTAGTCGCACGCAATGAACTCGTCGTCGTCGAGGGTGCACTCGCGCCCTTCGGGGGGCTGGGGCGATGACCCGCGAATACCGCACAGCGGCCGCATTCAAGCAGGCGCTCGAGCAGCGGATCCGTAGCGCTTCGACTTCGGGCATCGACTTTGCCCGCCGCCGCCAGCTTCTGGTGTTCGACCGGTTTCTTGCGCGCATCGCCGACGAGTTCGGTGATGCCGTCACGCTCAAAGGAGGCCTGGCCGTCGAGCTGCGCATCGAGCGGGCTCGGACCACGAAGGATGTCGACCTACGTTTGATGGGCTCCCCTGACGACATCCTCGACCGGCTCCGCGCTGCCGCGAGGCGCGACCTGGACGACTTCATGGTCTTCACCATCCGGCCCGACGATCGGCACCCCGACATCCAGAGCGAGGGGATGCAATACGATGGTATCCGCTTCCGGGCCGAGTGCACCCTCGCCAATAAGGTCTACGGCCACGCCTTTGGTGTCGATGTCGCGTTCGGCGATCCGATCTTCGGCGAGCCGGAAGTCATCATCGCCGAGGACGCGCTTGGGTTCGCCGGCATCGCACCGCCGGCGCTGCGTGTGTACCCGGTCGAGACCCATATCGCGGAGAAGCTTCACGCCTACACCGTGCCGCGAGCCAGGCCGAACTCGCGTGTGAAAGATCTGCCCGATCTCGCGCTCATCGCTACGGCGGGCCCGATCGATGCCAGCCGGCTGCTTGCCGCGATCGAGCAGACCTTCGCGTTCCGCGACACGCACGAAGTGCCCGAGCGGCTCCCACCGCCGCCCGCGACATGGGAGGCGCCGTACGCGGCCATCGCGAAAGCGGGCTCGCTGCAGTGGGCCACACTCGGTGAAGCATTCGATGCCGCTCACGCCTTCCTCGACCCAGTCTTGGCTGGATCGGCAGACGAGGCATGGCAGCCGAACGCGTGGAGCTGGCAGTCAACCATCCGCACCGCCGAAGACCCTAGTAGCTAAGACCTCAGGGTGCGAGTGCCCTATTGGCGCGCGCTTCCGCTGCGGTGCGCTCGGATGGAGGAGCACGTAGAAGGTTCCACCGGGTCTGGGCGAGCTCTTGTTCTCAAGGGCCATGCTTGAGGCCTAGTCGATGGAAACTCAGGAGCCCAGCGCCTCGATGATGAGCCCTGTCGGGTCGGTCGCGGGGCTCGTCCAGTCGGCGATGCTGGGGTGGGTGGCGACGATCACCTTGATCCCTGAGGCGGCGGCGAACAGGTGGCTCTTCCAGCGGCGGTTGTTGTTCTCGACGAAGGTGGCAAGTGGCGCGTGGGCTCCGAGGCGGTGGCGGACGCAGGCGCCGGTCTTCTTGCCGAGGCAGAGGACGGCCTTGGGGTGTTGGGTCTGGATGACGTGGGCCCCCCGGAGGGCGCCGGGGAAGTTCCAGCGCTCTCGAAGAGCTGCCACTCGCCGCCGAGATCAACGATCGGGAACTTGAAGCGCCCGGGTTGAGGAGTGGCCTGAGCGAGAACGCAAGCATGAAGGTGGCGCGTCGTGCGTTCGCGCGGCTCGCTTTCAAGACTTCCTCAACCGAGCCAGAACGCTGCGGCGCCACGCTGATTGAGCCGCGTCCAGGCAGACCGGGTCGCGGGTGCCGATCAGGTCGGCTGCCACGGGCAGCTGTCAAGTGCTAGTTCACCTAGCTCCTTCTGAAGTGTAGATCGCGCTCGGTTGACGGCTCGAAGCCATTCACCTCTTCGGGCTCAATGTCGCATGTTGCCGGTTCGGACGTCAGTCTCCCTCTCAGGTTGCGGCATGCGCCTTCGGCTTGGAGGCTGAAGGAGTTGGCTAGGCCACCGCTGGCCCCACGGGCTGGCTGTCGTCCTCAAGCTGGATCGACCAGACTCGACTACGTGCACGGTTCTCGGTTGAGCTTAGGCTGCGTCGTCGCCGAGAACCCCGTCGTTGCGCAGGGCGGTGACTGGGTTGTGTACTGGAGTGGCAACGGGGCGGGCTTTCACTTGCATTTTTGTGACATGCCAGCTTGGAAGCTGGGAGAGGCGCTCGGAGGTAGCCAGTCTTGACGAGTTGCTTCCTTGCGTTGATGTGGCTGAGAGCGTGCGAGTTGCCGCGTGGACCTTCCACACAACCCATGCAAGCTCATGCGTGTGGGTAAAGACCGGTGCGAGTGAGCGTAAGCGCTTGCGGGCGGCTCTATTTGGCTCTGCTCTAACCAACGCACATTTCCGCCTTGATTAGCGCCGTCTCCGGCCAGGCTCCCAGGGCCCCATGGGGTTGCAGAGGTCGGAGGGCGGAATCCTCGTCCCCCGACCATTTTCTTCGCTTCTCGCGGCTGAGCACTTGCTGTTTGGACGGGGCCTTCCCGCATACGGTGGGGCTCTGTGTGCGAAGAGGCCCGGGCGGTCTGAGGCGTAGTGGGGCAGGTGTGGTCGGCCGCCCGTGGTGCAGCTGGACTTCCCGCGCGAAACGAAAGCTAAGCTGAAGTTCCTTGTGAAGACCCGGGGCATGTCCTTGCGCAAAACTAAAGTGTGGCTTAATGCTTGTGCGTGGGTGCGGCGGCTACAAAATCGCCCGACTGGGACCGGCTCTTCGAGATCGCGGCGGCTCAGGACGGGCTCTTTACGACGCGGCAGGCGGCTGAGGCCGGCTACTCGTCGCAGCTGCTTGCGCATCACTTGGGCGCTGGGCGAATGGTGCGGGTTCGGCGTGGCATCTGGCGACTCGTGCACTATCCGGCGGGCGAGCATGAGGACTTGACCGGGGTCTGGCTCTGGTCGGAGCGAGAGGGAGTCTTCTCACACGAGACCTCGCTCGCCATGCACGACCTGTCGGACGTTCTGCCCGCTCGGGTCCACCTGACGCTTCCAGAAGGGTGGAGGAGGCGCCGGCTGCGCGTGCCGCAAGGCGTGGTCCTGTCATTTGGCGACGTTGCTGAGAGCGAGCGGCGCTGGTTCGGTTGCGTGCCGGTGACCGGGCCACGGCGGACGCTCGAGGACTGCTCGACGGCACACCTCTCGCCCGAGACCTTGCGGGTTGCTGCCCTTGATGCGCTCGCGCGCGGGCTGGTCGAACGCGGTGAGCTCGCCGCCGTTGATGTCGCACTCTCACCCTTTGGGGGACTGCGAAGATGAAGCCCGGCGAGAAGCCTCTCCTCGTCCCCCGACCATTTTCTTCGCTTGGCTTCTCGCAGTTGGGCGGCCCGCACTTCGCGGTGAGGCTGCCCGGATGGGCGGCGCGACTCTCGGTTCCCCGTCGCGTGGACTGTCCATGGATGGGGGCGAAGCACCTGAGAGAGCACCCCTGAGCAGGGTTGCGGCGCCCTTGTGCTAGCGCGACAAACGCGCTGTGAATGCCTTCGTGGACTCGGGCAGTCGATCCGATGAGGGCTTCCCTGTCAAATGGCCGTCAAATACAGAAGTTGTTTTCCTATAAGAGGTTACGTGATTTTGAGTGCCGAGCCGTGCCTTCGGGTCAAGAAGACGAGGGGCTCAGGCAGGATTCACAGCCCAGAAGGGCAAGTAGGCCATCTGCTTGCGAGATGCTCCAGGATCAAGTGCTCTGATCATGCCTGTCGAGAGCGCCGCTCTGATGAGCCGCGTCGCAATCCCTGAGTTCTTGTCCTCGATCTTAAACCGTTCGCGCAGGCTGGAGTTGGTCAGCCGCTTGTGCTGGACGTACTGGAGGCAAGCGTGAAGATAGCAAGCCCTGACCTTGTCCTCCTTGGTCATGTCGCCTAGGTCTTGATGCGCAAAGAGAGTCACGCGCGTGAATCCCGGGGGGACAGCGAACAAAGGAGCAGGGAGCTGGAAGAGCTCGATGACTTGAACGACCTTGTCGATGCCGCTGCCCCGCTCTTCGCAGTACCCCACGCGCCGCATCATGGCAGCGATCTGCTCGTTGCGAGACTTGGGAGGGCTATCGAGGAAGCGATCTGTCTCCACAAGCGGAGCCCCAGGATTTGTGATCTCGACGCGTGCCTCGAAGATCTCGACCATGGGGCTCGTGCCCGTGACCGTTAGGTCCTGGTGGATCATGGCGTTCGCCAGAACTTCGCGCAGAGCGAGCTCTGGCAACATGGGGATCGTTTTGCGAAGAGCCTTCTCAAGGATCTCGTTGGAGGGCAAGAGGCCGGTGATGAAGTCCACCATAGACTCGAAACCAACCGCGTAGCCTCTGTCGAAGACGCGCTCGCGCTTGGTCTCGAGCTTGCCGCGACTGGCGTACTCGATGACACGCAGGGCTTTACGTCCGAGGCTGGGGAAATCACTCAGGCGCTTGGCGAAGAGAATCGCGCCTAGATTCGTGATCGAGTACGAGCTTGTGATCGTGCGGACAGCTATGGCCTCCGCGACGAGCAACTGGAGGATCAGCTCGGGCGTTGCGGGGTGGGGGATCTCAAGCAGGTCGAAGAGACCGGTGTAGTCGATGTGGTCGAGCACACCTTGCAGATCGAGCCCCTCCATGGCCAGGCCGCTTTCGAAGGTCGTCCGCTCGAGGGCGCGCCACAGAGCGCGCTCCTTTTCGGGGTGCTCGTGCAGCTTTTTCTTGTAGCTACCGACCCGGACAAAGCCCTCGGTCCGCCAGCGAACGGGTTGAGTGCTGGCCGCCGGGACTTCGAGCACGACGAGCTGGTGTCCATCAAGGTCAAAGTCGTGGAAGCGAAGGTCTAGGCCAGGAGTCAAGTGCCTGACGAGCCAGGGCAGCAGATCCTCATTGCCCTTGCCCTTCGAGGAATGGGGCTTGAAGGTCGTGCCAGCCACGTCGAGGCTTCCATCCTTGATACCCCAGACTACGTAGCCCGTTGCCTGCCCTTCGAGTGCCGCCGAGTTCGCCAGTGCCGAGGCGTACTCACCAATCGCCTCGGGGTTGGTGTTGTTGTGCTTGAACTCGATCCACTCCTTCTCGCCGCCAGTGGCCAGCAGCCCATGAACCAGAGCGGGCAGATCGTCCTGGGTCCAGGATCCCATCAGGCGACCTCAACAAGAAGGAGGCGGAAGTTGATCTTGAACTCCACCGATCCCGTCTCCTTGGGCAGGCTGCATAGCTCGCGTGCCCAGCTGGCAAGGCAGACAGTACTCCTGGTGGTGCCCATGGTCAGGCCCTCACGCCAAGCCTCGCGGACTAGGCTCTTGCAGCCCATTTCGGGCAGGTTCCACTTCCGAAGTCATGAGGCTTGAGGTTACCCGCGCGCCCGGAAGTGATCTAGTTCGCATGCAGCTATTGTCGCGCATATTGGTCGCGCAAATCGATGGTGCAACATCCTGTCTGCAAAAGTTCTCCAGCCTGAAGCCGCCTGACCTCGTGGTGGCCTGCCTCGTGCAGCTAGAGCTCGGCCTCGGTGCAGCGCCCATAGTCGAAGCGATCCATCAGCGACCCTTGACTGGCTTGCCGCGTCGACGCGGCCGGCGCCGCGCGGGGAACAGGCGCTCACGCTCGGCGAGAGTCATGCCTTCATGGAAGACCTTGCCGAGATCCGCGAGCTTCCCGGCAGCTGGGCTCTTCGGATTGAAGTTGTAGAGCCGCGTGCGGCCGACGAGGCGCGAGACCACGAACCCGGAGTCCTCAAGCTTCTCGAGCTGCCGCTGGACGGCGCTCTGGGCAATGCCGAGGTCCTTGGCGGCTCCTGTCGCGTAGGCTTCACCATAGTGCAAAAGGTACAGCACGAGCTTTGCGGCCGTGCTCCCGAGCAGTGCTTCCAGGGGGTTCTTCACACGGAGAGTCTCGACCCTCAACTGCGTCATGTGAATACTATTTGGTTGTTATTTGACCACGTTGTGTGGTTGTTCTGGCCGCGTTGGGAATCCATGGTCGCATTGGGTGCCCGGGAGCGATGGGAGCCTTTTTGGGTTTGCCTTTGGGCCCTCCTTGCGGGGCCCTGACGACCCGTGCATGGGACTTGCCGCTCCCGGCGCGCGACACCGAGGCGAGGGTGGTGGTGCTCAGATTAGGTGAATTTTGGAGGGGGGCACAACTGGAGTCCATAAATGCCTATTCTTGGACGTGTCGTTGCCGAGCTGCCCAGCTTTGCCCCTAAATGAGCATGTCCCTGCCTCCCTTCCCGCCCGCCCCTGAGGGCCTGGAGACCCAGGCGGTGCTTCGGGCGCTTGTTTCGGCCCACCGGTACTTGGCGGAGCTGAAGGGGGTGGCACGCTCGATCCCCAATCAAGGGCTGCTGCTGTCGACACTGGCGCTTCAAGAGGCGCAGAGCAGCTCGGAGATCGAGAACATCGTGACGACTCAGGAGGCTCTGCTTCGGCAGCGGCTACAGCCCGAGCGGGCCGACGCGAGCAGCAGGGAGGTCGCTCGCTATGTCGAGGCGTTGGGGCTGGGGTTTGCGGAGGTCGAGCGGAGTCAGCTTCTGACAACGCGGAAGATCTTGGCGATTCAGGCAGAGCTGGAGGGCAATGATGCTGGGCTGCGCACCGTGCCAGGGACAGTGCTGAAGAACGAGCGCACGGGTGAGGTCGTGTTCGAGCCGCCCTCACCCGAGCTGTTGCCGGACCTGGTGGGAGAGCTCGAGCGTTTTCTGAATCAACCCCAGGGGCTCGACCCGCTGGTCTGCATGGCCTTGGCGCACCATCGCTTCGAGACGATCCATCCCTTCTACGATGGCAATGGACGCACGGGGCGCATCCTCAACGTTTTGTATCTCGTCAAGGAGGGGCTCTTGGACATGCCAAGCCTCTACCTGAGCCGCTACATCAACCAGACCAAGGATGACTACTACCGGCTTCTGCAAAGAGTGCGCGGCGACCAGGATTGGGAGCCCTGGGTGCTGTACATGTTGCGGGGCGTCGCGGCGACCTCCCGGCACACCACTCGACAGGTGGAGGCCATCCGTGACCTTCTCTTGAGCATCAAGCACCAGGTGCGCGAGCAGCACCGCTTCTACAGCCAAGACCTGATCAACAACATCTTCCGGCACCCCTACACCAAGGTCGCTTTCCTTCGGGATGATCTTGATGTCTCTCGGCAAACGGCAACGCGCTACCTGGATGCTCTCGCCGACAGCGGGGTGCTGACGAAGGCTCGTTACGGGCGGGAGAACTACTACATCAACAACGCATTGGTGCGCCTGCTGGTCGAGCTTCCGGAGTTGGAGTTGGGAGCCGTGACGCGCGAGTACCATGTCGCCGAGGACTGAATGGCCAAGACCCCAGCACACAAATGGACCTTCCGCGCGCGCTTCCGTCGTGGCGCGTTTGGTTGGAAGTCGCAGCCGGCGATCAAGCGGGTCAAGGAGGCGGCCTCCGAGATCAAGCGGGTGGCGCGCAAAGATCCGCTTTTGGGCGGTGAAGGGGCGGTGCTGTTTCTCGAGAAGGTGTCGGGGGCGATCGAGTCTGTCGACAGCTCGTCGGGCTCGATCGGCACCGCCGTGAACCACGCGGTGGCCACGCTCGCCGGGATCATTGCGGCGGCACCCGCCGACGTGGACACCCGCGCGAAGTGGCTCGAACGCCTGTGGGCGGCGTACATGGATGACGAGATTCCTTACCTCGAATCGCTCGGCCACTATTGGGGCGAGTTGTGCGCAAGCCCCTGTGTTGCGTCGCGGTGGGCCGACAGGCTCATCCATATGTGCAAGCTGATTTGGCGCCCCGAATCCAAGTCGCGCAGCTTCTTCAAGGGCACGACGAATTGTCTCAGTGCGCTGCTCGCTGCCGGTCGCCACGAAGAGCTGCTGGAGCTGCTTGCCATGGCGCCCTACAAGACGTGGGATGATCGGCAGTTCGGCGTGAGGGCTCTTGCCGCGATGGGGCGCTCGGCCGAGGCGATCGACTTTGCCGAAGAGAGCCGCGGTCTAAATGACGACCCGGTCGCCATCGCCCAGGCGTGCGAAGCGGTGCTGCTGGCCGAGGGTCGCACGAGCGAGGCCTACGAGCGCTACGCTCTCGCCGCCCACGAGGCCGGCACCTACCTCGCGTGGTTCCGGGCGGTGGCAAAGCAGTACCCCAATAAGGCCCAGGCCGAGGTGCTCGCCGACCTCGTGGCGCACACCCCCGGCGACGAAGGCAAGTGGTTCGCCGCAGCCAAGTCGGCGGGGCTCTTCGACGAGGCCATCGCGCTCGCGAACCGCACGCCGTGCTCGCCCCAAACCCTGACGCGCGCGGCGCGGGACTTCGAAGAGAAGCGGCCGACCTTCGCGCTCGAAGCCGGCATGACCGCCCTGCGTTGGCTCGTGGAGGGCCACGGCTACGAGATCACCGGCGCCGACGTGTTCGCGGCCTACTCAAACACGCTGAAGGCCGCCGAGAGCGCCGGCGTCACGGACGAGACGCAGGCGAGGATCCGCAAGCTGGTCGCACAAGAGCGCGGCGACGAGCGCTTCGTGACGCGCATCATCGGCGGCTACTTGGGGCTGCGCTGATGGCCCGCCCTTGGTCTGGCGAACGCGATGCGCTCATCGACGCGGCCCTCAAGATGATGCACGCCGAGCAGTTGCGCGATCTGATCCGGACGCTGATCCCCTGGCTTGACGATACGGCCCGAGCGCGCCTGACGAACGAGGTCGTCGAGCGCGCAGCTCGGAGCTCGAATGGCTGGGCTCCGAGCAGGCCCAGCGAGCAGCGCGTCGGCGAGATCGAGGCCTTCGCCGCCGCCGCGCGGCAGAGCGGCTACTCCGACCCAAGCGAAGTGGACGACTGCCTTCAGGCGGGGATCCACGCTTTCTTAGCGCGGGACTATGCGGCGGCCGCGCGCATCTTTCGGGCACTCTTGATCCCGATCGGAGAGGCCGAGATCGACCTCGGGCAGGAGGAGCTGGTCGACGAAGTCCTTGGTGTGGACCTCGACGCCTGCGCAACGCGGTACGTGCTCGCGGAGTACATGCTGGCGTCGCCGAAGAGCCGAGCTCGCGCCGTGGACGCGGCGATCGAGGCCGTCCGGGAGGTCGGTTACTTCTTCGAGCCGCTCCGGAGCCTTGAGCGCCTCTCCGTGGAGCCGCTGCCCGGCTTCGACGGCTTCCTCACGCAGTGGCGCGTGCTGGTAGAGCAGCGCGTCGCAAACGCCAAGAAGAGCGACTGGGATCGGCGCGAGGACCGCTGGCTGCGCGAGGTTGTAGCGCGCACTCGGGGCCCCGAGGGGCTCGCCGAACTTGCCCGCCGGAGCCGGCGCTCCGACGACCTGGGCGCCTGGTGCCGGACCCTGGTGGATGCCGGCGATTGGACGGCCGCCAGAGTCGCCTACGAGCAAGCGGCCGAGCTGGTCGAGGATCGAGAGTACAACCTCGGCGACTTCCTCGACGGAGCTGCACTGGCGGCCCAAGAGCTGGCCTCGGACGACCTCGACGCAACCCTAGAGCGAGCCTGGCGCCAAGCGCGGACGATGACTCGGCTCAGGCGTTGGCTCGGTGGCAGCTGCACCCAGAGCGATCTCGCCGAGCGAGCGGGCCTGGCGCTGGAGGCGGCCCCTGCCAGCGCCGCTCGCCAGCGCGCGCTGCTTCACGTCCTTCGCGCTGAGCTTGGCGAGGCTGCCGCGCTGCTGGCGCAGGCGCGCGGACTCGGATGGTCGAACGCCGAGCACCCCGGGTACCTAGTGTTCCCGCTCTTCGTCGGGCTCCTCTGCGGAGTCGAGGTCGCCATCATGCTGCCGCCATCCGATGACGACCTGCATGACGAGGACGACTTGGACGACGAGGACGACGTGGAAGGCTGGATGGACGCTGACCGCGCGAAGCTGCGCACCCCGACCATCAAGGCGCTGCTCCAAACCGCCGACGTGAACGCCCCGGAGGCCGCGCAACTGCGCGCCTCGATGATCGAGGCCATGCGAGCCGCAGCGCAAAAACGCATCGAGGGCGTGACGGGCAGCAAGCGTCGTCGCCACTACGATCACGCCGCCTCCCTGGCCGTCCAGTGTGCGCGTGCCGAGGGCTCGCCAGAGGGAGAGACCTGGCTGCGCGAGTTGATGCACCAGTACCGTCGCTACCCAGCGCTCATGCGCGAGTTCAAGGCAGCCGAGGCATCCGGGTGAGCCCACCTCGCCCCGCGCTGACCGTCGTCACGCAAAGCCCGACCGGATGCGACAGTCCCGCGACTCAACGAGCCGCTCACGACGGCGCAACACCTCTCCGCCAAAGCGCCCAGCCAGGGCCAGGACGTTCCCGAGTCGAGTCCCACCCAGAGTCGCATGTGCTGGAGCCTCGGCCGCATCCCCTTGACGCCCGGCGGCCTGCCTCCCCGGGTCGATCGCGCGGGCCAGGGATCGCTCGAACCGCACACTCACTGGACCCCGGTCAGGTCGTTCCGTCTGTAACCGTCGCTTGACGCCTGCGGGTCGCCTGCTCGGCTCTGTGGCGACCGACCTTGCAACGACTGGTGGAGTCAAGGAACTCGTGCTCTCCATTGCGGAGAGCGCCTCCGCTGTGCGCGTCGTGAACCGCGACGGCGAGGCCCTCGCGGGGGTCTTGGTCTGGGTCGGCGGACCCGGGTTCGGGGGCTTCATGGGCGCATCGGCGACGGACGAGGATGGCGTCGCGTCCCTTGGAAACCTGCCGCCGGGCCCGGTTCTGCTCTGCGTGAACAGCAAGGCGGGCTCGACCCAGGAGTTCCCACTCGAGTCGGTGGGCACACCCGACGCTCCAACGGAGCTCGTCTACGATCCCCAAGCTGAGCTCTTGCTGACGGTGACCGACCGCGGCGTGCCCCTCGAAGGTGTGATGATCCTGGCCGGCGCCGAGGTCTCAAACGTACTCTTGCCCTGGCTGGTGGTCGGCGCTGGCGGGATCTGGCACCAGGTGCATGTGGGGGCGGGCTCGTACATCCTCAGGCCCATCACCCCCTCGATCTGGTACGAGGAAAAGACCGTCACCACCAACGCCTCGAGCAAGCCCACCCCGATCGAGTTCCGCCGCCTCGGCGACCTCGACCTGGCCGTCCACGACGCCTACGGCCAGCCCCTCCCAGGCCTCGCAGTCGACCTCCGCCCCCTCGAGTTCCAAACCCCCGTCGCCGACTGGCTCGCCACCGGCCGAGTCCAATCCGCCACCGGCTTGGTGACGGACGCGGAAGGCCGCATCCAAATCAAGGGCCTCCCAAACGGCCCCTACGAAGCGACCGTAGGAGCAGCCGCCGTCAAGGGCGATGTGCCCGCCCTCGGGCTCGCGAAGCTCGAACTCGAAGTCGCCGACTGAGCGCTGGGGTCCGAGGGCTGTCAGCCTCTTTTTGGGGGAGGCTGCAACGATTCTGGCACCAGGGGATCTCGTCCAACTCCCCGAGCAGTTCGGGCCGTGCCGCAGACCCGGGGTCGAATGGTGCGGATTGGGGCCGCCTTATTTCCGTCCTATTCGTCGCCTTATTCATCGTCATGCCCCCCGAGCGCCCAGGACGCTCCACGCCCGTGTCTTGACGAGGACACCAAGCCGAGCTTTCTTGTGTGTGTTGGGCGGGGCTCGGCCGAGGGAGGTCGACGGCTTCGTGATTTGGTTGGGATTCGGTGCTCGTCGCCGGTGAGGGTGAGCTCCAAGGGCGCCATCCACGGACACTACCATGCCCTTATCTCGGGCGGCTGGTGTTGGAGCCGGGCCCTTGCCGCCCCTGGACGGAGGAAGGCTGATCAACCAAGTCCAGGGTCACCTCGTGGCGAGCGAACTGCCCCCAGCGTTTCTCGTATTGGCCTTGGTCCATGAGGTTGATGTCTTCTGTTTGCGTCTTGCCGCCTGCGTCCATTCCCCCTCCGAACGTGACTCCACCGATGTCGGTGAGAAGGTACCTGTTGTGGAAGCGTTCGCCAGCTGAGTCCTTCTTAGCCCAGCGTATGAATGAGACGGTGACGCCAGACGGCAGGCGGGCTGCCATACGGGCTGCTTCAGCCTCAAAGAAACCTATTTTCGACTTAGCGCGGCAGTGAATGGTCACGTCGATGGAGGGACAGGATGGTCGTGTCGCGACTCTCAGTAGTTCTTCGAGGACGACACGGTGACGGGGGTTTTCGGGACCGAAGTGGGGGTCAACGATGTGCAACGTCGAGCAATTCTCAAGTGTCGCGGCGACCGCCATAGCCAGGTTACCCGCTTCTCTGGTCGGTGTCTTCGCGCGAGTTCTCTTCCATAGCGGATTCATCAGATCGCCAACATCGTTGGCAAGAAGAACGCACGAGCGCTTTCGAGGGTTAGCTATCGCGATGATCGCGGCGAATGCACGGCGGTCATATTCTCGCTCCGCGTTTTCTAGCCAGGGACCGTTCCCATCGTAGGCAACGTCAATCCTGCGGACTCGGCACTCACCAAGGATGCGGAAGAGCTCCGCAAGCCTTGAATGCTCGAGATCATCGCTAGTGTTAGCAAGACCATAAACCGCCTTCTTCCACTTGGAAAACTTTGGTATCTCAAGCATCGCACGCGGCGTCCCCAGACCGAAGTGGCCTACAACCATCCTGAATGTGCGAGGATCGAGCCATGAGGCGGCCACCTCCGGTTCAATAGCGTAGGCGTGGATCATCAGAGCATTTCCGCCAAGCGCTCTCCGAAGAAGCCAGCAGGCCACCGATCTAGGAATTCCCCATCCTCTGAAATGCGAAGCTCGGTCAAGCGCACCGCGCCGCCCTCTTGCTCGACGTAGTAGACCGCGACGGTGTCGGTTGTTGCTTCGGGCGCATCAGCGGGGAGCTCAGCCTCGGAGGTCTCTCGGATGCGCTTCAAGAGCCGCAGCATCAGGTGTTCGCTGTGGGTCTCGATGAGGAACTGGCGTTCGCTGCACTGGGACAGGAAGAGGTCGCCGAGTACAACCTGCATGCGGGGGTGGATGTGCAGCTCGGGCTGCTCGATGGCTACGAGTTCGACCGTCTCCTCACTTCCGGTGTAAGTGAACACCTTGGGTGCGAGGGCGGCTGCGATCACCGGGACGACTTGGCCGATGCCCTCACCAAGATCGCAGGGGGCGAGCTCGAGGTTCTTCGATTTGTCGAGGATGCTCAGTCGTCCTTCACTTGGCAAGCTGTCGGTTAGGGCCGTGAAGGACTCGTCCAACTGGCGGTTGCCCGCAGCGGCTTGCATCTGGTAGTAGGTCGCATCGTCAAGCTCACGGTAGCGGTGCCAGTCGATCTGGTAGCCCGTGCCCATGAGGGACTCGTTTCCGAGCCATTCACTTACACGCTTACGCAGAGACTCGTCCCCACTGAGGGCGTCCCATGCGCCAAGGCCACACGCCCAGCGAGATTCGTCTCGTTGGCGTGGCGAAGAGTAGCTGCGAGGCGGAACGGTTCGCATGGGACCCACGTAGCGAAAGGACTCGAGTTCCTTGCGGAGAGATCTAAATGCCTCATCGATGAGTGCAAGGATCCTGATCGTGGCGATATCTCCACCGAGGGCGTCCATGTCTTCGATACGCATGCCTGCATCGCGGGTTGGGAGGGCTTGCTTGAGAGAGACACACCGGAAAGCCTCTTTTAGCAACCCCTCTCCCCCAAGGAGCGGATGATCGAGGTTGACGTTTGTGAGGCTGACATTGGCACCATCCAGGGTGCAGTGGAGTTCAGCTACATCCACACTGTCGGCGACAATGCGACTTTTCGTCACGAGGGGCACCCCTAAGTAGGGACTCCATTGAACTTCAAGATCGATGCGAAAGCTGGTAATCTCCGGTGTGACCATTTCACCCTCGACTTCATGCCAGCTTAGGAACACTTCAACGGGTATCCGTGGCTGGACTTGAAAGGCCAGCGCAACAGTCGCGTCCAGGTCGTGGTTGTGGACCAGGTGCTTGAAACCGCCGAGGTCGACGTCGCCACCGAGCCGTGTGCGGCCTACGTCGGCGTTGCCGGTCTCCAGCAACGCATGGGCATAGTGGATGGCATGCAGGATCGTGCTCTTGCCCGCGCTGTTGGGGCCGAAGAGCAGGGTCACCGGGCGCAGGTCGATGTCCACGCGTGGGCCTATACCCTTGAAGTTCTGGATGGAGACTCGTTTGAGCATTAGAGGGTCCCTCGTGCGGGCTGAGTTCGGGTTGCGCTGTCTAGTTTTCGGTGAACGAGCGAGATCATGCCCATGATGTCGAGTGCATCCTGCTCGCTCATGTCCCAGTCGATCTTCGGGTCGTGGGCGAGCGGGTTCCGGAACATGCCGTAGAGCCCCTTGAGCAAGCTGGAGAACCCACGCTGTTCGCCGCGCTGGGTTTCGGTCTCGAGTGTGTTGATGGCGACAACCGGCGTTCCGCTCTTTCCGAAGCCGAAAGCGTCGTCGACCAGGCGCTGGCCGTCGGTGCCGACGCCAGCCAGCTTACGGATCTTCACCGTGACGCTCTTCATGGCCTCAAAGACGGCATGAAAGTAATTCTGAGTCAGGATCTCGGCAGTACAGTAACGAAGGACGTCGCCGTGCACGTTGCGCTGGCCAAGCTGAGTTTGAAAACGGTTCGCTCGTTCGAGTGCTTCATCGAGGGTCGCTGCCTTTGGGGTGTTGCGGATCTTGCCGTCGTTGCCGAGAGTCAACCCACACAGGGCAAGGATCGGGTTGAGTGCATCCCGACGTTTCGCGAAGGCACCAGGATATGAGGTGTAGCGGGCAGGATCCATAGCCCTTGTGACGAACACGACAACGTGGTTGCCAACCTCGTGCTCGTTCTGGAATGAGGCGAGAGCGTTGTAGAGACGCTTCCACTTGGTGTTCGTTGGGTCGACGTCCGGGATCTGCAATTGGGTGAGAACGTGGCCGATCTCTGGCCCGCTGAGCCCTTCGGAAGTGTCCGCGAGGACCCTTGCAAGCGCTTCGAGCCGTTCAGGTTCGAAAAGCGAAATCCTCTCCTTATAGCTGACAACCATGACTACAGATTTCCGCGGAAGGCGCGTTGGACGAGGGAGTTGAAGAGATCGTCAGTTTCGCCAGCCACTTGGCTAAGCCTCGATTCAACTGCTCGGAGTGCCGTCACCTCTTCCTGAAACCGACGCTGCAACTTCAAGGGCGGTACTCGGAGTTTCAACTCCTTTATCAATCCAAGGTTGAGCCCTGCCATGATGGCGCCTCGATTCCGTACTGATATCTGGCGGAGTAGAAAGGGATCGCGGTGGATGGCTTGCGAAACATACTCTGGAAGAGCCCTTTCCTGGTTCAAGGTGATCGTCGCGAGGTGCTTCGTCGTGATCGACTCGGGAATGCTATCCGGAACCACAGCGGAACGGCCAGTCGTTCCCATGATCGTAACGATCACATCTTGCGGATAGACACGATACCGTGTCAAGCCGACGTACTTTTCTTCAGTGATGTAGCGTCGCTGGCCCCAGGCGAATCGGTTCTGGACTGCGTTGTCGATCCCAAGAACAGCGATGCCTTTGTCAACGAACTCACTGTGCTTCAGGGCGCTTCCGAAGGGGCCAGACCGAATGCTTCCCTTGCGTTGCATCGCGAGCGAAGCAATAGACCGGGGTTGCCAAGTGAGGTACTTGGGATTATCTGAGCCAACGGTGTGCACATACAACGACTGGAGCAGTTCTTCGGTGAGTTGGATGGTCTCCTGCCGCTTGCGGCGGATGGCGTCCGCCTTGTCGAGAATCGTGGCGATACGGCGTTGTTCACCGAGGGGGGGGAGGGCAATCTTCAAGGACCTCACGATTGTGGCAGAGATGTTCTTCTGCGTCACGCCTCGGGCACCCGCGATTAGCGCTGGCTGTTGGTGATCGAACCAGCGATGGAGGTATCGGAGATGGAGTAACTCAGGCTTCGTGACATTGATGCCAAGGATAGCTTGATTCGTGGACAACTCACGGCCTGCAACCGCTGTCTTGCCGACAGAACCATACATGGCCAGAAGAAGCGTTCCTGACTGAAAGAGCCGCCCTCTGATTACTGCAAGACCCTCACTCGTCAACGTCGATGCCGTTTGTGTTACTCGTCCGTTCGAGGATGTTATGTCGGCTATTGTCACCCAGGGGATGTCGCCTCCGTAGAACGACGAATTTGTTCGCTTTGGTGTGCCACCGCTTTGAATAGAACAGAGGGTGTCTAGTCTATGCTCTTCATGTCTCACAGGATTCCCTCCAACTCATCAAGTTGCCGGGTGATGTCCGCCTGAGCCGCCCGTAGCTTCCCTAGGAGGACTTTTGGCTCGTCGTACTCCACCTCCTCGTAGACAACCTCCTTGTAGCGGTTGATGGACAGGTCGTACTTCTCCTCGCGGATCTCATCGGCGCTCACGAAGAAGGCTTGAGCTTTGCGGTCGGCCAGTTCTAACTCGCCTCGCGCGCGCCACTTTTGCACGACGTCGGGCAGGTCGTTGCCTTGCACTGGGCCCAGCGGTGTGCTCTCGTCAGAGGCTGGCGTGCGCTTGTCGTCGAGGCTGAAGCCGTCTTGCTTCACGTCGTAGAAGAAGACCTTGTCGGTCTTGCCGCCCTTGGCAAAAACCAGGATGGCGGTGGAGACTCCGGCGTAGGGTTTGAAGACGCCCGAGGGTAGGGAGATGACCGCTTCGAGCTGGTTCTCTTCCACCAGCATCTGGCGCAGGGCCCGGTGCGCTCCTGACGAACCAAAGAGCACGCCGTCGGGTACGATGGTGGCGCTGCGGCCGCCCACCTTGAGCATGCGCAGGATGAGCGCCACGAAGAGTAGCTCGGTCTTCTTGGTCTTGACCTTGCGGGTGATGCTCGGGTGCACGTCCTTGTAGTCGAGGCTGCCCTTGAAGGGTGGGTTGGCGAGGATCACGTCGAAGGCGTCCTCGGCGTAGCTCGGGTACTTCTCGGGGAAGGAGTTGCTCAGAGTGTCGCGGTAGTGGATGGCGGGATCATCGACTCCGTGCAGCATCAGGTTCATGGCCGCGATGCGCAGCATGGTGACGTCGAAGTCGAAGCCGTGGAACATGCCGCTCTGGATGTGCGCTCGATACGGCTCGAGCAGGTCACCGGTGAAGAGCGTGCTGCCGTCTTCCGCCTCGACCTTGCCCTGGTCCGAGGTGTGCTTCTCCAGTAGGTAGAGCATCACGTTGACCAGGAAACCAGCGGTGCCGCAGGCGGGGTCGCAGACGGTCTCGTCCGGCTGCGGGTCGAGCATCTCGACCATCAGGCGGATGACGTGGCGCGGAGTGCGGAACTGGCCGTTGATGCCCGCAGTGTTGAGCTTGCCGAGCAGGTACTCGTAGAGATCGCCCTTGGCATCGCCGGTCGTGAGCGGCAGGGCATCGACCAGGTTGACGGCGGAGACCAGCAGGCTCGGCTTTTGGATCATGAGCTGGGCATCGGCCATGTACTCGCCGAAGCTCGTGCCGTTGCCCAGTTGGCGCAGGTGCTGGAACACACCGTATTGGTCTCTCTCGCCCTTCGGGCCCGTCTGCTGCATCAGCTTCAGCATGGCCTCGCCGCCGAGGTGCTTGAAGTTCGACCAGCGCAGCGCCTGCTGGCCTGCGCTGTAGACCGGCACGAACTCCTTGCCCGTACGACCAGCGCGCTTCTCGTAGCGGGTCTCGTTGATGTCCAAGAGACGGATGAACATCAGGAACGAGATCTGTTCGATGACGGTCAGCGGATTGGTGATGCCTCCCGTCCAGAAGGTCTCCCAGAGTTTGTCGATATCGCTCTTGAGCTTGCCAGTGATCATGCAGTGCGTCCTCGGACGTCAGGTAGGTTGAAACGAGCGATCAGGTCGAGGAGCTCGTCGATCAGGGCGTCGTTGAAGACGCCGTCGATGCCCTCCGCCGAGATGGCGGTGAACGGTGCCTCGTAGAGACGGTCGATTTCCAGGCCCCCGTTCGCACAGATGTGCGCCTTGAGCATGGAGAGAAAGTGAAGTTGCTGCGCCGTGAGCTCTAGGTGCTTGTGGGCGAAGCCGGAGAACGCGGCGTCCACCGCATCTGTGTCCAGGCCCACGATGCTGCGCAGTGCGCGGTGCAGGTCGCCTGCTGTGTGGATGTGGACGGGCAGGTGCTTGAGGTTGATCTGGGGGTCGATGCGGAGCACGGCCAAGGCGAGTTGGTCAAGCTCTTCGTCTGTGACGGCGTAACCGGCGCGGATGCGGGCGAGGACGGGGTCGTTCTCGAAGTGCTGCTTGAGCACGCCTTCGACTCGGTGACGGTAGGCGAGCAGGTCGTGACCTTCGAAGGTCGGGATGTGGCTTTCGCACACCATGCCGCTGTCCGTGACGTCGATGAAGCTCGGCTCGTAGATGGGCGAGACGATGCGCAGCTTGTGCTTCATGATGCCGCGTAGCTCGGTGCGCACCTCTTCCAGGTCGCTCGCACGGACGGCATTCCAGAAGGTTGTGCTGCGGACCTTCTTGATGGTCTCAGCCTTGGCTTTGACTTGGTTGAGGTTCTTGCGCAGCGCCTCGACCTCGCCCTCGAGCTGGCCTCTGAGGTCATCGAAGTTGCTGGATTTCTGGAGCCGAGCGACGTGCATCTCGGCAATCAACAGATCGAGGCGCCGGGCATCCTCGTGGCCACGGATGTCGACCCATCGCATCAGCGGCGCGGCGACCTCGATCAGTCGACCATGGGTGGTGGCATCGAATCCCTTGAGGGTTTCCGCGTTGCTGAGGGCCTGCAGGTCTCGCCAGTGGTCGCGCACGGCGATGGCCTTGGTGGCCTTGAGGGCGTTGATGTCCGATTCGATGAGTTGGATCGCCGACTGGAAGGCAGCCTCGTCCATGACTTCGAGTGCGACCCTGGCGGTTTCGATGCGGGCCTCGAATGTGCGTTGGGCAAGGGACTTGGTTGGTTTGGGTGTGACCTCGGTGGGATGCTCGTCGAAGTAGTCGAAGTTGCCCCAGTGGTCGAAGATCAGGAACTCGTGCTTATCCTTGCCGGGTCCGAAGAGGTTGGGGCAGAGGCGCGTGCCGCGGCCGATCATCTGCCAGAACTTGACGTAGGACTTCACCGGCTTAGCAAAGACCAGATTGACGATCTCGGGCACGTCGATCCCGGTGTCCAGCATGTCGACGGAGATGGCGATGCGCAGGCCGCTGCCGGGGTCCTTGAAGTCGTCGATGAGCTGCTCGGCGCGGGTGTCGTAGTTGTCGATGACGTGGCAGAAGTTCCCACCGTACATGGGGTAGAGCTCCGCGAAGACCTCGGCTAAGTGCATGGCATGCCGATGGTTGCGGGCGAAGATGATGGTCTTGCCCGGCAGGCTCCCAGCTGCGTCTCGGATGCCTTTGTCCATCAGGTTGCGGAGGATCAGGCGGCTGGTGTCGCGGTTGAACACCTGGCGGTCGAGGTCCTTGGCTTCGTACTCGGTCCCCTCGGCGTCCTCGACCTGCTGCTCGTATTGCTGCTTTTGCTCAGCCGTCATCTGCTTCCACTTGATGCCCTCGCGTTGGAATTTTGTGGTGAGCTTCACCACGCGCAGGGGCACAAGATAGGGCGGCGTGTGATCGATGGCCTCCTCAAGGCCGTAGTGGGCGGTCGGGTCGTTGTCCTCGCAATCGAAGAGACGGTAGGTGTGGTGATCAACCACGCTTCGAGGAGTCGCGGTGAGCCCAACCTGCAGGGCATCGAAGTAGCGGAAGATGTCGCGGAACTTGTTGTAGATGCTGCGATGGGATTCGTCGGCGATGATCAGGTCGAAGAACCCGACGTCGAAGGACTCGAAGCACTTGATCATCGCCGGATACGTGGCGAGGTAGATGCGCTTGTCTCGGTCAGACGCCGTCTTCGCCGATACGAAGGTGCGGGGCTCGGTGGGCAAGAACTCCTTGAAGGCGTTATCGGCCTGCTTGCGCAGCTCTCGGCGGTCACAGAGGAAGAGGATTCGCTTGGCCCATTTTGCGCGGCTCAGCACATCACACAGCGAGATCGCGACGCGGGTCTTGCCGGTGCCGGTGGCTTGGACGATCAGAGCGCGGCGGTAGCCCTCCGAGAACCGCTCGGAGACGCGCTTGATGGCTTCGAGTTGGTACATGCGTCCGGCGATGTGCTCGCTCGGCTGCACAACTTCCAGTTGCACCTTGTTGGCTCGCTGGAACAGCAGGTACTCCAGGCTGTCCTTGGAGTAGAAGCCGTGGAGCTTGCGGGGCGGAGCACCATCGGCGAGCGTCATGGTGGGCGAGTCGTCCCAGAGATAGATTTCGACACCGTTGGTGTAGAAGATCACGGGACGCTGGCCGTGGGCTTGCTCCAGCGAGTCGGCGTACTGCTTTGCTTGGGTGCGCCCGGCCTCGGCTGACTTGGCGGTCTTCTTGGCCTCCACGACCGCAAGCGGCTTGCCGTCATCGCCCCACAGCACGTAGTCAGCGAACCCCTTGCCCGAGGCTGTGGGCAAGCCGGACAGTTCGACCTCTTGGCCGACTTCGTCGGTGTTGGCGCCGTCCTTGCCCACCTCCCAGCCTGAGTTCACCAGCAGGGCATCGATCAGGAATTTTCGGGTTTGGGCCTCGCTGAACTCCAGCTCTGTGGCTTTGGCCTCGGCTCGGTCCTTCTGGGCGGCGAGTTCGTCCGAGGTGGCGCGCTCGAGTTGAGCTCGTTTCTCTCGCTCAACTTCTAGGCTCTTGAGGAGTTGCTGTAGTTCCGCTTCTTGGCGTGCGACCTTCTGGAGCAGTGCTTTCTTTGCGCGCTTGAGCTCACCTTTGCTCACGGATGGAGATGCGGGCATCGAGAAGGCTGGGATCTCGACTCGTTTGCCACTGTCAAATACGAGGTGGAACCAGGAAGCCACATTGAAGGCCTCCCTTAGCAGGGTGAAGGCAAGCGAGTTGTGCACGACCTCACCGTGGGCAGCTTTGTTGCCTCGGATACGGATGGCGTGGATTTTCTGCTGCACGACACGCGGGACGAGGTCGGTGAAGACGGGCTCGTTCAGGAGGTCGTTGAGCCCGGCGCGGTAGGGCTTTGGCAGGCGCTGTTCGTCGTAGACCGCTTCTACGATCTGCTCGACGAAGGCGCGCAGCTTGACCAACGCGCTTGACGGATCAGCCTCCAAGTAGCGCTCGGCGAATTCGCCGAGGCTGGCGAGGGCCGGCCGCTGGCGGCGTAGGAACTCGAAGTTGCGCGAGGTCACTTGTTTGACCTCCTCGTTGAAAGCTCGGACCGCATCGCGTAAACACGAGCCGAGCCGGGCACTTGCGTGCTCCGGCAGACTGTGGGCGCTATGGGGTTCGGGATCATCAGTTGAGTTTCTTGGAGTTCGGGGGGGCTGCTGACTGGCCCTCTATGCAGACGCCGTGCCATCATCGTGGTTACCGTATTTTTTGAGCCAATTCGTCAACGTCTGGTAGCTGGGCAGCCCCAGCATCTCGGCGGCTCTTGTCTTGTTTCCGGCTGCTGCTTCCATTGCGCGCTCCAGGTAGTGGCGGGCGACGGTATCGAGCAGTTCTTGCAGGTCTAGGCCATTGGCCAGGGGTTTGCCTAGGATGGCGTTGGTGGTCGCCGAGCGGGGTTGCAGGAAAGCGTCGGCGACTTCGGCTTCGCGGATCTCGCGATCGCCAGACCACAGGGCTGCGCGGTGAAGTGTATTCAGAAGTTCCCGCACGTTGCCTGGCCAGTCGTGTTGGAGTAGAAGGTTTCTTGCGGCGGCAGAAAGGACTTTGTGCTCGTAGCCGGGCTCGGACGCGGCCTCTCGGTTTACTAGGTTGAGGAGGGCGTCGATCAGCAATCCAAGGTCGCCGTGGCGTTCGCGCAGGGGCGGCAGCTTGAGGATGGCGACGGCTAGGCGGTAAAAGAGGTCCTCGCGGAAGCGGCCCGCGGCGATCTCATCGGTCATTGTCCGGTGGGTGGCCGTCACGAGGCGGACATCGACCTTGATGGGCTTGGTGGCACCGACTCGGACGACTTCGTGCTCTTCGAGCACGCGTAGCAGTTTGACCTGGGCCGGGGCGGGGAGGTCCCCGATCTCGTCTAGGAAGAGGGTGCCGCCTGACGCAGCCTCGAAGAAGCCCTGGCGCTGTTCGGTGGCACCGGTGAAGGCGCCTCGCTCGTGTCCGAAGAGCTCGGATTCGATCAGTTCTGGCGAGATCGAGCCGCAGTTCACCGCGATGAAGGGCCCAGCCTTTCGGGGACCTCCGTGGTGGATGGCACGGGCAAAAAGCTCCTTACCCGTACCGGATTCGCCTTCGATGAGTACGGGGATGGAGCGCAGGGCGACGCGGCGCGCCATGGTGACGACACGCCGCATCACCTCGCTTTGATGGAGGATGGCTTCGAACTCGGGAGCTTCCGGAGGGAGGCCGCGCGCTAGGAGCTCGACTCGCTCGTCCGGTCCCTTCAGCAGGTCCGGCAGGAAGTCGATCGCGATGTCGAAGGGGACCACCGCCTCGCGCACTCCGTGTTGCCGCGAGGATTCGATCAGGGTTGCTGGGAAGCGTGTCTTGGCTAGCAGGATCCACACCGCCGCCATCGCTGGGGTTCCCGGGCTCAGGTGGAAGCTGAGCTCGACGCTCGCCTCGGTGGCAGCAAGGATCTCGGTGACCGCGCGGTGGGCGGCTTGGTAGATCTCTCCAAAGTTCGTGGGGCCGCTTAGGGGCTCATGGCGAAGAGTGATCCGGGGCGCACCTTGGTTTTCCAGCCAATTGGAATAGGGGACGACCTCTTCGGGCGCGTAATCGTGAAGCAGGACAAGCCTGTCAAACATGTGCGTGCCTACAGCTTGCGCGATGGGGCCTAGTCCAACCTCGTCTTCTTCGAGGCGAGCGCGAAGGTCCGTCCGGCCGATCCAGCAGATGAGGACTCTCTTAGGAGTGGGGCTCATCCCCGGAGCCCTTTTGCTCGCTTGGCGGCTTCCGCCTTCTGCTTGGCGATCCAGCTGTCGAGGTCTTCCCGCTTGAAGCGCCAGCTCCCGCTGACCTTGAACCCTGGCAACTCGCCGCGGTTGACCATGCGGTAGACCGTTTTTGGATCGACGTTCAGATACTCGGCAACTCCCTGAACGGTCATGGCGGCTGCGCTCATCGACTCTCTCCGTCTCCTGATTCCACGCGACTCAAGGGGATCGTAGTCCAAACATGTCCAAGGGGCAACCTCGGGGGCGGTGAAGTGCTTTTTGGGGAAACCTGAGTGCGTGAGGGTCCTGGTGCTAGGAGAGTTGCAGCTTCGTTATTCGAGACAGGCAGCTTCGGCGCTACTCGTTTCCGGAGTCGAACTCGCCCCGGTCGCTGACGGGCTCGAGTTCGAAGTCGTCCACTGAGTGCTCGTGTTCTTGGCCGAGAGCTGCTAGCGACCTGGTCCTGCGCGGACTCGATTCAGGGTTCCGAGTCGTTTGAGCGCAAGATGCCCTGGGCCTCCTTGAGCACGTGCTCTTTCAGCCACTTCGGGGCGAGCACGCGAGCATTGCTGCCCCAACTTAGAGTCCAGGACACGGCCTCCTTGGTTCCGTCGATAGGCATGGACAGCGTCAGGCCTCCGCCCCTGTGCTCGGTGATGCTCTGTTCAGGGTGCCACTCTCGTTCGCGGACCCACTCTGCGGATTGCTTGTTGAAGCGGATGCGGACCTTGATGGGCATAAGGCCTTTGCCAGCGACGAAGCGGGCGAAGGTCTTCTGCGCGTGAACCTTGGAGCCTGAGGCTGGAGCCTTGGATGTCTGGCGAAGCACGCGCGCACTCTGGATTCTGGAAAGGGCGTAGACCCTCGAGCCTTCCTTGCTAGGGCGCCCGGCAAGCAAGTACCAGTCCCCTCTTCTGCACGAGAGGTGGAGTGGCTCCACGATGAACTCCGCTGGCAGCCGGTATCCAGCCGCGCGGTACTGGATGCGAAGGCGCCGATTCTGGCGCAGGGCTCTCACCACGCTCTTCCATAGTTTGGGGTGGAAGGGGCGGGCGGGGGCGCCATGGAAGGAGAAGCGGCCACCGAGCTGACCGATGTCCAGGTCGATTGGTTCTTCGAGTGCGGCTGCGAGCTTGCGGAAGAGCCGCTCGAGTCCTTGCGCAATGGGCGTTCCGCGGAACTGCCCAGCCATTCCACCGGCGATGACAAGGTGGAACAGCTCGGACTCGGTCAGGCGTAGCGGTTGGAGTTGCCAGTCTGGTTCGCTGAGCAGCAGCGTGCGACTCGACTTGTCGTAGTCGATTGGCGCTCCGCAGTCGTCGCGCAGTGCATCGAGGTCGCGTTGGATCGTGCGCACACTGACCTCGAGATCGGCGGCCAGGGTGCTGGCGGTGATCCGGCGACCCTCCCTCAGGCGCGACGTGATGTGTTTCCAGCGGGCGAATTGCTTGCGGTTTCCGTTCATCCTTGTTGGCTATGACACTACATGTCAGAGTCGGTGTCCACAATGCTTGCATGGAAGCACGAGATCATGGAAACAGAGGCGGCCGGCTTCGGGTCGTCGATCGAGCTCGAGCGTGGCTCGCTCGCCCGAAGCAGGCTTTTGGGTCGGACGATGAGGTGATTGAGGTGGGGCGGCTTCTATTGGGGCTTGGCGAGGTCGCCGATGAGAGCACGGACCGTGCAGAGCTGGAGCAAGCCGAGAGTGCGCTCGTGGAGATCCGAATGCGTCTGCACGCGGGCATTGTCGAGGCCCATCCGGAGGCAGTCTTGTTCACCCGCGCTCGCGAGGAGCACGGGTTGGTCGAAGTTGATGTCGAGATCCTGCTGCTCCTGGTGCTGCTGAGTCTTGGCCTTCTCCAGGGATGCTACGGCATGATTGATGTGAGCGATCTGCAGAAGCGGCTGCAGCCCTGCGAAGTGGATCCTCTTGATGTGGTCCGCGCCCTGGCGCCTGGAACGAGTTTGGTGGCGTCTGGACTTGTTCGCTTGACGGAGGGAGATCGGCCGGTGGACTCCAAGGTCGCACTTGCGCCGGAGTTCCTTCAATCGATCTGGCGGAAGGGGCCTCTGGAGCCGTGGCAGTTTCGCACGGAGTCGGATGCCTTTGGGCAGCTGCGTCGGCTTGTGCTGGCGGCGAGGAAACACGTTGCCGAGTTGGCGGAGGACGAGTCCGTCACGAGTGGCGGGGAGCAGGCTGCGGCACTCCCGGGTCGGTTGAACGCTCTCTACTCGGGCTTTGTCACAGGCTTGGAAGTGCATCCCGGTTGGCCCTTGGCGCGAGCTCTCGCGCCTCTCGCGGCCCCCGATGGCCTGGTGCTGCTGCTACTCTTGGCGCGGGACTTGGGGCATGTCGCACAGGCTGACGGCATCTTCCGGGGGGCAGGTCTAGCTGCGAGCATCTCCAAGACTCCGTTGGGGGCGCGGGATGCCGTGGGGCGCTTGCGGAAGGACGCGACCTTACGTGCGAGCGGCCTCATCAGGCCTTGTGGTGGCCTACCGTCCGGAGTGGTCGTCGAGGACGAGGCCGTCCTGCGTGAAGCCGAGTTCGAGCTGACTCGGTCGTTGAGGAAAGAACTCGGCGTGCGCCGACCATGGCGCAGCGGCACCAACAGCCCTCGCGACGCCGTGGTTCGGCTGGACCAGCTTGTCTTGCACGATGAAGTTGGCGAGGCGATTCGGCAGGCTGTCTGCCACGCGCGGAATCCCGGACGCTTGCTCGACGAGTGGGGGCTGCGCAAAGTTATGCCCTATGGGAGCGGCACGACGCTCTTGTTCACGGGCCCGCCCGGCGTTGGCAAGACGGCCGCGGCCGAGGGCATCGCGAATGAACTTGGGAGGCAGCTGCTGACGATCGACTACTCTTCGATCCAGAGCTGTTGGGTCGGCGAGACCGAGAAGCAGGTGGTGCGCGCCTTTCGAGAAGCCGCCGATGAAGACGCCGTGCTGTTTTGGGACGAGGCCGATGCCATGTTCTTCGATCGCGACTCAGCCACTCACAACTGGGAGGCTCGCGAGGTGAACGTGCTCTTGAAGGAGATCGAGGCCTTCGAAGGCGTCTGCATCCTGGCAACGAATCGTAGCCTCGTGTTGGCCCCAGCCCTGGAGAGGCGCCTCACTCGCAGTCTGCGCTTCGAGCCACCGTCGCCAGAGATGGGGGTCAAGATCTGGCGCCTGATGATTCCCGAAGAGCTGCCACTCGCCGATGAGATCAACTTCTTCGTACTTGGAAGGCTTGGATTGACAGGCGGTCAGATCAAGAACACAGTCATGGAGGCGGCACGCCGTGCGGTCGCCAGGAAGGGAGCAGGCAAGGTCCGCTTTCAAGACCTGCTTGAGATTGCAGAACGCCGGGCTCCGCACGCAGGTCGGGCTCGCATCGGTTTTAGTCCATCACGCCATGAGCCAAGGCTTCGGAAACACCTTGAGGGAACACCAGTATGAGCACACCAAACCTCTTTTCGTTCGCCACTTCCGAGCTGTCCCATGATGCGGCCTTGGCCTACATCCTCTCGTGGGCCGACCGGGAATTCGAGGGCGCACCTCAATACAGCGAGGTTCATCGCCTCGGCAAGCTCCTGCTGGGCCAGTTCGTGACCTCGGCAGCGCAGGCCAGCGAATGCCCCGACCCGCTCGTTGGGCGCCCTTCCCTGCGCGTCGACGTCCTTACTCAACACAAGAAGGTTGACGTGCTTGTGAAGATTGACGATGACCTCGTGCTCATCGTTGAGGACAAGACCGACACCGGTGAGCACGGTGGGCAAATCAAGGCGTACGTAGACGCGATCGAGGCGGAAGACCAGGGGACGGAGCAGCGGCGCCAGGTGCTGGCAGTCTATGTCAAGAGCGGTAACGAGGCCCAGGCGATGGCGAAGAAGAGCACGGCCTGTGGCATCCATATGAGGAGTGACCTACTCGCCGCTCTGGCCGAGGTACCGGACACCGGCGACACGATCGTGGAGAACTTCCGTGCGCATCTCCAGGCCTGGGAGGCCGACTCGGAGAGCTTCCGGAAAACGCCGACCAACTCGTGGAGTTGGCGCGCCATCGAGGGATTCTATATGCACCTCGACGATGTGCTCGAGGACCCGAATAGGAATTGGGACCACGTGAATCCACCGACTGGGCGTTTCCTTGCGTACTGGTGGAGGGTCCGCTACCCCCGCAGTTTGGTGATCTACCTACAAATGCACGGTGACCCTTCCAACGGCGCCAAGCGACTCACCATTCGGGGGAGCCATCAAGGGGAGGCGAAGATCACCAAAGATGATCAGTACGAGATTCTGAAGGCATGCAAGAGTGCCGCAGAGGCCACGCCAAACCCTGCGATCAGCATCAAGAAGGCTGGCCGGTTCAAGGGGGGCGACTCAGCCGGCGTCGTTGACATTACTTTTGGAGCTGACGGCGAGAGCTTCCTCGCGAGCGACCCCAATGGCTTTCCGGACTTACCTAAAACGATGGCGCGCCTCGAGCAGGCCATGGACTTTGTCGACAAGGTTGCCACGATCCTCGATACGCCCTGAGCCAATCATGTTCCTAACTCCGCCTGCCCCTGGTGCTGGGAGAGTTGCAGTTTGGTCATTCGAGGCCCGCAGTCACGGCGCTACTGATCCCCGGAGAGGACGTCGACCATGCCGTTCATGCGCAGGTGCAGCTTCTGGGTGGGGTGGTCGAGGTTGTGTTGCCACTCGAGGATGACGCGCTCGGGGCTCCCGCGGGCGACCATGAACTGCGCTTGGATCCAGATGGTCTTGCCGGGCGGGAGCGGGCCGGAGTCGAACTCGCCGTGGGGGCCGATCGGGACGACTCGGTCGTAGGGGCTGAAAGGTACGAGGGGGTTTCGCCGCTTGAGCGTGAACCAGAGCTCTGAGATCTCGGGGATGACGCCGTTGGGCAGTTCGATCGTGCCGGTCAGGGAGCTTGCTTGGCGGCTGGTGAGTTTGATCTCGCGCACTTCGCCAGGGGCGAGGGGGGGCTCGTCGTGGATGTCTAGGAGCACCTCGTTGGACCAGACTGCGAGGTGCTGGGGGGTGCCGGGCAGCAGCGAGTCGAAGTGGAAGTGGCCGTTCTCGTCGAGGGGGGCTGTGGGAGCCAGGCTGTAGACGAAGTCGGATGATCGACTCCCGGAGATGACTTCTGGGGCCTCTTTGCGCCACCCGGTGAGCATGGGGGGGGCACCTGCTGACATCGAGGTGGGGGCGATGACAGGGAAGAACTGGTGCTCGTACGCCCGGACGACGCCCGTGGTCACCGGGGAGCCATCGTCCTTGAGCGCCACGCCTTGGAGTTGGCCCCCGGGTTCCAATAAGAACACGTAGCCGCGCTCGTCCACGAGCAGTAGGGATAAGCGCAGTGGGTAGTGGCGTTGGAGCGCGTAGCCTTTGGCTTGAATCGAGATCGTGTAGACGAACTCGGGGGACTCGAGGCGAAAGGTGCCGTCCTCGGCCGTCTCGGTGGCCAAGACAGGCGTGCCCTGCATGCGGACGTGGGCGTGGGGGATCGGCTCGCGGGTCTCGGCATCCAGCACGACGCCCTCGACGTAGTTTTCGCCGAGGATCCAAGTGATGGGCTCTGGTGGGGCTGCGATCGGCTCCTCGTTCTCGATCGGGGCTGCGGCCAACTCGACGCGTTGCGGCGGGTCCATTTCCTGGGCATGGGCCGTTGCCTCGTGCAACTCTGGCGCGGTATGTCTTGGCTGGTTGGCGACGACTTCGGCGCGCGCTGGCTCGAGCACGGCTTCGGGTGGCGAGGGCTTGTCGCCAGCTACCAGCCAGCCTGTGAGTCCGAGTAGAAGCGCGCCCACTGCCCAGGCGCTCCACTTGAGTTTAGTCCGTGACTGCATTGTCTCGATAGGTGTGTCCCTCTTCGTCCGAGGCGAGACCACAGTCTGCATCACCGATGTCCGGCATGCACACCTGGTCCGGCCAAACATAGACGCCATCCGAGCCGAGGGCACCGGCCGGCTTGGCGCATGAGGAGTCCTTCGTTTCCGGCTGGCAGTCGTAGTCCTGGCCGACGACTCCCGTTGGGTCGCCGACTTGTGTGACCTTGTTGCACGATGCGTCCGTGGCGAACGAGCCATCACTCTTCTGCGTCCCACATGCGTGGTCTCCGATCAGGCCTCCGCTCTTGTCCCAGGCGCCACACAGCGAGTCCTTGCGGTTGCCCGGGGTTTGGCCTCCGCCTACGGACGCGGTTGCGCCCACGCACAGGACGGTCATGCCCATGGCCAGCCCGCGCGCCAGGAGTCGGCGCCGGTCGACCAGTTGGCCAGCTGCGCCGCGGGCTTCGGGGGGCGGGGGCTGGGGCTTGCCTGGCTGGGTTGTGGAGTCCGCGTTCGAGGCGGTCGGGTGGCTGCTGGATCGGTTGCTTTTTTTCATGGCGAGTTCGTTGGGTTTGGTATTCGGGCGAGTCATTCAGAAGGCACAGGAACACGGGGTGCCTTGGCCGCCTGCCGCGCCACGGTCTCCTTGTACATCCACAATTGCTTCTCGAAGCCGCGCCGTAGGCCGTCGCAACCCTTCTTATCCGGGGCGGCGATCGAGCCGTCGGGTCGCGCGAGATACCACGGGCAGCGGCCTCCGCAGAGGAACCGCGCCCAGCATTTCGAGCAGGTCGAAGCCGAGGCGTCGAGCACCTCGTTGTACAGACGCTCGAGGCGCTCTGTATCGAGGCCGCCCTCCTGGATCTTGCCCAGCGAGAAGGCCTTGTCGCCCGCGAAGCGGTGGCAAGGGAAGGCCTCGCCTTCAGCCGACACGGCCAGCATGTTGCGGCCGATGCCGCAGCCGACGTGCACGCCCTTGGCACCCGGCGCCGAGAGCGCCTCGTGGATACGGCCGAGACTCGCATCGAAGACAGCCGCATGGGGCGAGACCTCGCCCGCGTCAATCAGGCGGAAGTGGTCGCTGATGGCCTCGTCGTGCTCGGCGCCGAGTGCCTCGATGGCTTCACTGGACAAGGCCCAGGCCGGGTCCTCGTGGGGCCGGCCGCTGGCTTCGCCAACCATGATGCGGCGGAAGCCGCGGCCGCGCAGGAAGACCTCGATGTCACGCTTGGATTCGTTGCCCGCGCTGAGTGTTGCGCGGATCGTGGCCTCGCGCTGCCCGGCCTTGCGCTGTGCCTGCACCAGCCGCTCGGCGCCCGCGAGTGCGCGCTCGGTGGCGCCCTTGCCCGCCAGATCGACTCGGTTCCGGTCGGCCCTCTTGGGGTCGCCGTCCAGGCTGACCATCACGGTGAAGCCCTCTTCCACAAGGTAGGCCACGCGCTGATCGGTGAGCAGCGTGCCATTCGTGGTCAGCGACCATCCGAAGGACTTGTCGAGCTCTTGGCCGCGCCGCTTCAGGTGCTCAACGACCGCTTGCACGACCGGGAAGTTCAAGAGCGGCTCACCACCGAAGAACGTCACGGCCAGCTGCCGTCGCGACCCCGAGCGCTGGATGTAGTCCTCGACCAGCTCGATCGCGCGCCCGATGGTCATGGCTCCGCCCGAACCGTGGAAGCCCGCCGCGACCTCGTAGCAATAGCTGCACGCAAGGTTGCAGGCGGTGTGCACCATCAGCATCAGGTTGCGCTGCTTGTGCCCGCGCAAGGCGGCCAGGGTGCGCTTGCGGTCGAGCGGAGTCTCGAGCTCTTCGGCACGGAAGAGCCCGAGCACGTAGAGGTCGAGTAGCTCTTCATTTAAGTCTTCGAGCGCGAGCCCTTCTTCGGCCGCAAGCTGCGCGATCTGGGTCTTGTACGCACCCGCTTCAAGTGCCGCGAGCAGCCGCCCGACGGGGGCCTTAACCGCCAAGATCGTGCCGCTGCCGGGGTCGTACAGAAGCCACTCGCCGCGCTCTTCGAACACGTGAAACTTCGGCCGCTCGCTGCACATCAGCGCGAAGGCGTCCGGCACGGATTCCTCTTCGATGTGTGGCATGTCTGCCTCACCCAACTTGTGCTTGCCATTGTCCATGCCTAAAGGACTGCGCGGCGGCCCTGTGGTGTCAGGCAAAGTCGGAAACGTTTTGGAGAGCGCGGCAGGCGTGCGCTTTCGGGAGTGGGCTAGGTCGCGAAGTAGCCGCCCGTGCGGGGGGCGCCTTGGAAGTGGATCGCGCCTTTCTTGCGGAGCTGCGCGAGGGTGCTGCGCGTGGCGGCCGGGGAGCGGCCGACGCGCTTGGCGAGGGCCGGGGCGCGTTCGCCGGGGTGCTTGGCGATTAGGGCGAGCAATGCTGTGGCCTCTGGATTGCGGTCGGGCTTGGGTTTCTTGGGGGACTTGGCGCGGCGCCTCTTCGGGGGCGATGCCAGCTTGAGCGGGTCGGGGGCGAAGTCGATCGCGCTGCCGAAGATGCTCGCGAGGTCGGCGTCGTCGAGGTGGTGGCCTGTTTGGGACGGGGGCGTGGTGCGCTCTTCGAAGGCGTCTTCGATGAGCTCGGCGGGGTCGACCTTGCGCAGGGTGAAGAGCAGCTTTGGGGTCTCGTCGAGGCGCGCGCCGATGCCATACAACACGGCGGCAACGTGCTTGCACATGTCGGCCCAGTCGGGGCAGCTGCACGCGAGCGTGATCTCTTTGGGCGTGGGGAAGAGGCCCTCGTCGGCGCACGTGACGCGTTGCATGACCGCCTTCGAGAGGCGGCCCTCGAGCAGCTCGACCAGGCTGTCGATCTCGCCGCGGGTGGCGGCGCGGATCGCTTGCCAGCGCTTGGCGGCCAGCGGCTTGATCTGGATGGTGATCTCGTAGGTGTGGCTGCCGTCAACGAGCGCGTCGATGCGGCCGGGGTGGATCTTGAGGTCGAGCACCGCGCCGTGGCGCACATACGAGCGGCCGCGCGGCAGGCGGTTGGCGAAGTCGCTGTAGTGCTCAAGGTTCTTGCACCAGGCTTTGCCCCAGAAGGTCTTGGCGATCGTCCGGCCCTCAATCGCAATCGGGTCGAGCCGCTGACCCTTCTTGCGCAGGGCCTTTACCTTCTTGGCCGAGCGCGCGCGGCGATCGGCGACGGGGCGGTACTTGGGGAATCCGTAGTTGAAGCTCATGACGCTGTCGCGCTCCCCAGATCGAGGCGCACCATGTCCAAGAGCTCTTCGTTCGAGAGCTCGGTCAGGCTGGCTTCGGCGCCGCTCGAAAGCACGCTGCCGGCTAGCTCGCGCTTGGCGGCGATCATGGCATCGATGCGCTCTTCGATCGTGCCTTGGCAGACGAACTTGTGGACCATGACATTGCGCTTCTGGCCGATGCGGAAGGCGCGGTCGGTGGCTTGGTTTTCGACGGCGGGGTTCCACCAGCGGTCGAAGTGCACCACGTGGTTGGCGGCCGTCAGGTTCAGGCCGGTGCCGCCTGCCTTGAGCGAGAGCACCATGAAAGGCGGGCCTTCTGGGGCTTGGAATTCGTGCACCATCTCTTGGCGGCGCTTGATGCGCGTGCCGCCGTGCAAGACGAGGCCCGGCCGCCCGAAGCTGTCCGCGAGGTGTGCGGCGAGGCCGCGCGTGAGGCTTCTGAACTGGGTGAAGATCAGCAGCTTCTCTTGCCGCGCGGCGACCTCTTCGGCGAGCTCGGCGAGGCGCTGGAACTTGCCGCTGCGCGCGGCTGCGAAGTCGGGCGTGCCGAGCCACTGCGCGGGATGGTTGCAGAGCTGCTTGAAGCGCATCAAAAACGACAGCACGATGCCGCGTCGCTGGATCGCCTCTTGATCTTCGGCTTCACGGAGAGCGGCTTCGAGCTCGCGTACCGCCTCGCGGTAGAGCGCGGCTTGCTCTTTGGACAAGAGGCAGTGGGTTGTGACTTCGGTTTTGTCCGGCAGGTCGGTGATGACGCGCTTGTCGGTCTTGAGCCGGCGCAAAATGTAGGGCTCGACCAGCTTGCGCAGGGGCGCGTAGCCGTCGCGGCCCTCGCTGGTGGCGCCTGCGCACTGGCGCGTGAAGCGGCCAAAGGCCTTGGCCGAGCCGAGCAAGCCGGGGTTCAAGAAGTTGAAGATCGACCACAGGTCGCCGAGCCGGTTCTCGACCGGCGTGCCGGTCAAGGCCAGCCGCCAGCGCGCGTCTAGTTTTAAGATCGCGCGCGTCTGCTTCGCGCTGGGGTTCTTGATCGCCTGGGCTTCATCGAGCACGACCGCGCGCCAGGCACGCTCGGCGATCCACGGCGTGCGCAGGGCGGTGCCGTAGGTGGTGATGACCAACTCGTGGAGCTCAAGAGTTTGTTCGTCCAGCGCGACCAGCTCGCGCCGCGGCAGCGCCGAGGCGTGGGCGACGAGCGGCCTTAGGTGCGGGGCAAAGCGCTTGAGCTCTTCTGTCCAGTTGGCGATCAACGACGCGGGTACGATCAGGAGGTCGAGCCCCGGCTCGGCGCCCTCTTCTTTTAAAAGGGAAAGCAGGCCGATCACCTGGATCGTCTTGCCGAGCCCCATGTCGTCCGCCAAACAGCCTCCGAGGCCCAGACCAAACAGCGTGCGCAGCCACTGGACGCCGTGCTTCTGGTAGGGCCGCAGCTGGGCGTCGAGGCCCGCATTGCGGTCGATCGCGTCCAAGAGGGCGGGCGCCTTCAGCCCGTTCAGTTCGCTCGCGAGCCACTGCCCCGGATGCACCTCGGACCACGCGCGGGTCTCGGCCCAGTCCTCATCGCCGCCGAGCTGGGCGTCGGTCCCGGACAAGAGCCGCATGGCCTCGGCGAAACCGAGTCCGCCATCTTCGGCCACGGCACGGATATCGAGCCATTGGTCCAGCACCGAGCTGAGCCGCTCGGAATCGACCTCGACCCAGCTGCCGCGGATCAGGGCTAGGCCCGAAGTGCGCGAGAGGATCTCGGCCAGTTCCTCGGACGACAGCCGCTCGCCGCCGAGGGTGACCGCGATCTGGAAGTCCAGCATGGCCTTGATCCCAAGTCCCGCAGGCGTCTCGTCGCCCACCGTGACGCTGACGGTCGGCCGCGACAGGCTGCGCTGTTTCCACCAGTCGGGGACGCGCACCACGAGGCCCGCCGCCTCGAGCGCCTCGGTGTCCGACAAGAGCCGATAGGCATCGTCCGCTGTCCAGCCAAGCGGGTGATAGATGTCGCCAGTGCGTACGAGCTCGTCGAGCCATGTACAGTCTGCCGCCGCGCGCTTGAGCGGCGTGAGCAGCGCGAGCAGGCGCTCTGTTTCTCCGGCTCCGTGGTACTCGCGCAAGGCGTGCCCGAGTGGCACGTATTGCAGCTCGTCTTGGCCCGCGATGCGGCGCGCGTAGGTGGCGATGAAGGCGAAGGGCCGCTCGGGACTGCGCTTGTTCTCGGCGAGGTGCAGGCAGATCCGGCCGGCTGTGTGCCAGTCCGAGCCGCGCGACTCAAGAAACTCGGCGAGGCCCTTTGCGAAGGGCGCGGCCAGCTCGGCCAAGGCCGCGGTCATGGCGCTCCAAAGCTGGCCAAAGAGCTCGGGTGAGACCAGCTCGGCGCCAAGCATCGGGGGCACGGCCGCGGTGAGCGACTCGAAGAGCCCAGCTGGCGGAGCGGGACGGACGGGCTCCGCCGGCGCGGTCGGATCGAGGGCCGCGCAGGCGGCGCCGAGGAACTCGGCAGCGAGCCGGCGCCAGAAGGCTAGGCTTGGCGCCAGGTCTTGGCTGTCACCGAGCGCGAGCTCGATGAGGCCCGCGCCGGAGTCGCGCTCGAAGGCCTTGGCCAGCGCATCTGTGGCGGCGCTTTGCGGCCCACCGATCGAGATGCGCCCAGCCGGAGTCAGGCTCGCTTCGAGCGAAGCATGGGGCAGGGTCACGGTGGGCGGAGGCATGGCGGTGGTGGCCGGTTGGCGCAGGCGCGATTGTAGCGCGGAAGGTGGCGGGCTTTGGTCTTGTGCCGCCGCCGTTCGCGCTCAGCCTCCGGGCGTTGCCGAGGAGAGGAACTCATCGATCATGGCTTGGGCCTTGGGCTCGAGCTTTGCGTTGCCGGTGATGGAGGTGAAGAAGGCAAGGACTTTGTCGCCGCCGAAGTAGGCCAGGCTCTTGATCGAGTCGGTCTTTGAGGTGGCCGTGCCGTAGTCAAACGTGTCGATCAAGAGGCTGCGCATCCGCTCCTGCTGATCGACGGGGACGGAGGTCGCTAGCGCGGCTGCCCACTCGCGTGTCTGGGTTTGGTCTTGGCTGATCAGGATGAGTTCGATGGCTTGGGACACTCGCTCAGGGCGGGCGACACTTAGCTGGGCCAAGGTCAGGCTACGCAAGTCGGGGGACTGCTCGGCGTCGAGGGTGAGGTCGACGAGGGCCTCGAGGGCTTGGTCGGCGAGGGTTTCGTTCTTGGAGTTCAGGATCTCGCCAATGGCAAAGAGAACATCCACGTTCTCCATGAGGTCGAACGTTGGGTCGCCCGTTTCGTTGGTGCCGATCTCGTTCAAGAGGAGGTCCAGCAAGAGATCCCCGCGGTCGGCGACGCCGCCGAGCATCTGGGAGAGCGTCCGGCCGGGATCGGAGAAGAGATCGAGGGACAGAAGCAGCGAATGCAGTCGGTTGGCAAGGCCGTCGTCATCGCGGGCGGCCACGCAGAGGCTCCAAATGCACGCGTGATCCATGTCGCTCCTAGACATCCACTTCAGCAGCATGTCTTGGGCTGGGCCGGGTTCTTGGCCAGGGACGGCGAGCGTCGCCAGCAGGATGACTTCACGGGTTAGGACGCCCTCGCTACTCTCGCTCTCGGAGAGGTCTTGGTGCTTGAGTGCGTCGAGGTAGAAGGCTGGGGGAGTGAGGTGTGACAGAGCCCGCTCGAGGGAGACGGCGGCTGCGTCCGGGCTGACGCTTGGCAACTCGACGGGCCAAATGTCGCCGCGCGTCCGCGAGGCGAGGCGGTCGAAGCTGGCAAGGTTGAGCGACTTGCCGGTCTGATCGGGGGGAGCTTGGGCGAGGGTAAGCACCAGCCAGGCCGCACGTGCCAGCTCGCCGGGTGGTTCCAGAATCAGCGGCTCCGCCAGAGCCAGGGCTCTCTCGTTAGGCAAGGACAAACCCAGGGCCAGCAGCACGGCGCCGCGGACGAAGGCGGTCTCCGAGCCGTGCAATTCGGCCGCGAGATCGTCTGCGATTGAGGCGCCTTGTTTGGAGCGAGCGGTCACCAGGGCTGCGAGCTGCTCGACGAAGGGCCAGGCCACGGCATGTGGGTCGGCCTGGTTCTCGGCCGAGCGGATCGCGGCCAGAAGGTCCTCGGGAGCCGCCGTGGGTGCCTGCTTCGCCTGCTGTTCCTTGGCGGCGACCTTGGCTTCACCCTGAACGGCCTCGCGAGCTTGTTCAGAGTGAAGAGCCTCGCCAAGGGGCATCGGTTCGTTGGACGCCACAGCATCCGGCGCGGTCTTCGAGTCCGAGGACCAGGCCGCACCTGAATCGGTGTTTTCTGTCTGGAGTCCGAGCCAGATGGCGATGGCACCAAGCGCGAGCACTCCGATGAGTAGCGCGGGTCCCTTGAACGAGGCAGTCTTCGATGAAGTCATGGGGGGATGGTTACTTGATGCAGTTCTGGAAGGAGAACAGAGCTCCTTGGAAGCATGCCATTTTGGCGTCGTGGTCGGGAGTCGTGCCCAGGGGACCGAAAGTGGCCAAGCAAGACTGGAGGTCTTCGAAGTACTCCTTCCAGCACTTGGCGCGCAGCACATCTTCGGGCTGCGTTTGCCCGGGAGTCGGCGGCGTCGGGGCAGGAGCCGGATTGGCCACCGCGAGGGGCAGAGCGGCCAAGATGACGGTGGCGAGCAGGCCGCCGGCGCGAGCGGTGGAGCGGAGAGTGTGGGACATATCCTGGTTCCTCAAAGTCTAAGGGTTTTACTCGAAGGGTTACCGGCCGCGATCGTCGTGGCTTCGTACCCGCAACAAGGACTGCGCGAGAGCCGTTTGGTGTCGGACTTTTTGACGAAAACGGTCGCGGCACTCTGCTCAAGGCGGCAGGCCAGGCGGCGCAAGGAGCCGGCACGGCGATCGCGATGTTCATCGACGAGCTACAGTATGTAAAGGAGGATGAGCTCGCGGCGCTGGGGACCGCGCTGCCGGTCGTGCTCGTGGGGGCCGGTCTGCCCCAGCTTCGCGCGAGGATGGGGCGTGCGAAGTCCAATGCCGAGCGGATGTTCGACTCTCCCGAGCTCGGTCTGCTGCCTGACGGCGACCTGGGGTAGGTGGGGGCTGTCGTGGGCCGGTGCCTTCGGTTCCATTGCGGGGCTTGAGCGCGGCCGACCATTGCGGGGCTCGCGGCCCAATGGGGAAAGTCCTCGACAGGCTCAGAGTCGCCATGTACGGTCGGTTTGCTCACGAAGTCCCTTCCCCCTCGAAGCGCTCCATGGACTCAGACCTGCCGTTCCCGATTGATCAGAAGCTCGCCTCGGATGATGTGGCGACTTCGGGTGAAGACTGGGTGCCGCCGCATCTTTTGGATGCGGGGCCCGGGCCACATACGCTGGAGGATTCGGAGCCGACGCGGACGGCGGCGGAGTTCCTGTCCAGTGGGTCTGTAGAGGAGCTGCATCGGGCTTTGGTCGATGAGGATCCGATCGGCTTGGCCGCGCTCGTGCGCGAGGGCCTCGACGAACTAGCGGTCTTGGTTGATCCCCAGCGGCTCTTGGATCTGACAGCAGCGCAGTGCGCTTATGCAGCCCAAGACAGCGTGCCCACTGCGGGGCAGCCGCTGCGCCAATGGGTTGGGGCGCAGATGATGGCGGCGTTCAACCTGATTAATGAAGAAGACTGGTGCGAGGAGCGCCAGGGGCTTCCCAGTGATCCTTTCGACGAGCGCTATACGGGCCTGTGCTTCGGCAGCGAGCTCTCGGCGAACGAGGCGCGCCGCGTGGCGCTGCTCTTCAACCGTTTGAAGGCTCGGGTCCGCTTGCCTCTCTATGCTCTCTTGGTGAAGGGGCACTCGATGGCCGATGTGGCTCGCGAGTTTGGCATGACGAAAAAGGAACTGCACGAGCTCGTTGTGCGGCACCTCTCGGCGTTCACGACCGGCCCGCGCGCACTTCGGGATGATCCCTTTGCGGAGCGGCCGCGATGAGCTCGTTTGCCATGGATCCGGACCTTCGACAAGCGCTCGAAGAGGTCGCCAAGGCGAGCCCTTCGAATGGCGTCTTCAGCGGCCTCGGAGCAACAGGTGTGCGCGGGGCTTTTGCGCTGCCCGATCAGCCGATCAGCATCGCGCGGGCGGGCATCAGCTCGGCCGAGCGCCACATCCTGCAGGTACACCGCGGCGAGCTGGCGTGGCTGCTCGAAGAAGCCTTTCGGATCAGCCACCTCGAGGCGATTGGACCGGACCCCGACATCGAGCCCCAGGAGAACCTGGGGACGATGGAGGACCTGGTCCCCCAGGCAGAACGGATTCAAGAGCGGATTCCGCCTCTGGCGATGCGCTATCGGTCGGGTCTCTTTCTTGGGCGCGTCCTCGCGGGGCAGCCGATCAAGAGTGCGGATGATCGCGCGAGCATGCTGGTGGCGGCGATGCGGCTACGGGATAGCTCGTTTGCTCGGTATAGCTATGCGCATGTCGAGCTTAAGCGCGGGCGGACGCGGGCGGCGCGGCAGGCAGCGGAGTGTCTTTTGGATGAAGGCGATCCGATGATGGCGGCGTATGCGCACTCTTTGTTCCGGGAGGCTCTCCGTTGTGAAGGGGACATCCCTCAAGCGGTCCGGCATGGGTTGGCCGCATTAGGGCTAGGCATGTCAACCGGGCGAATCCTGCTTGCAAGGACGGAGGCAGCTCTACTAGTCGGGTGTAGTCTGAACCTCGGCGCGCCCTTGGATCGCGATGCTATCGAGAGGGCAGGGCTGTCACTTGGAGATGTCATCGAGAGGGCACAGGACCGGCTTGCCTGGATGAGGTCGACGAACAGAGTCACCAACATCGAATACGATAAGGACATGATGAAGCTCAAAGGGGTGATCTCGTGATGCGAGCAAAGATCGGTGGCACCGCACTGCTTGTGGCTTTGATACTTGCACTTGGATCCCCAGTGCTAGGGGGGCCTCCGCCTGCGGTTGCCTTTGGTACGCCGTCGATTGGCGTCCGTGGAAGAACGCCACAACTGCATCGCGGGCCTATCGACCAAGGGGGGAGTAGCTTGCCTCCCCATCTCAGTTTGGCGATTCAGAACAACCAGGGCAGCGGTCCTCCGAAGCTTTAGCGTTTGATGAAGATCGGAAACGGGAGTGTCGTGCTCCTCGGGGGCGCTGTGCTGGCGTTGCTCGGAGGCTTCGTGTGGCTCGCGAACTCTGGTGAGAGCCCCAAGACGGGCGATGTGCCGGCCGGAGCCGCGGCGCGGGTCTCTGAGGAACCTCAGACCAACCCTGTCGAGCAGGATGCTGGAGTCGTTGCGCCTAGCCCAGCCGGGCTCGCTGAAGTCGCGGAGCCGTCGGCCGAGGTCGAGGCGCCTGCCGCTCAAAACCGCGTCGAGGCCGAGGCGGTGGCAAGTGGGTTGGTTCTGGATACAGCCGGCGCGCCCGTCGCAGGTGCGCTGGTCAGTTGGACACCAGTCTCGCTGGCGAATCCGGGGCAGGTTTCGAGCGCGCTCTCCTATGGGGCATGGGCTGAGGCCTCCGAGCTGGTCGAGACCGGTGCGGACGGACGCTTTGAGCTCGCGTCCCGCGCGCTTGGCGAAGCCGGAGCGCTGTGGGTCACGAAGACCGGCTTCGAGCCGGCTGGCAAGCTCGTCGGCGCGGATGCCGAGGCCGAGGACTGGCAGCTGAGCTTGGCTAGGTCCGAGCCCTTGACGGTTTCGGTCGTGGACGCTGCGGGCGCAGCGGTCCCGGGGGCTCTGGTCGCGCTCAAAGCGTCGCGCGGGCCGAGCTTCGGCGACCTCCGCGAGCCTTCGTTTTACTTGAAGCTGCAGCTGTTCATGCGGCAGGTCGAGACCGATGGCGAGGGGCTCGGGAAGTCCGCCGCGCCGGGCCTATGGCTGGCCCAGGCTGCCGAGGGCTCGCGCTTGAGTCCCGAGGTCTCGGGCACCGGGGCGGGGGACGTCCAGCTCGTCCTGGGTGGCGGCCTCACCGTGCGCGGCGTGGTTCATGGTGAGGTCTCGGCGGCCTTTGTGGCCGTTCTCGAGGAACACGCGGACCTTAGCAATGAGTCGCTGGCGGTGATCCCGGTCCTGCCGGACGGCACGATCCCCGAGGTGCGGATTCCTCGGGCTAAGACGGGCATCTATCGATTCCAGCTGGAGGGCGCCAAGCTTGCGCCCGAGGTGCAGCGGTTCGCCGTCGAGGAGGTCGGCGAGGAGCTTGTGCTTACCTTCAAGGCCCAGAGTGCGCGCCTCCTCGACTTTCGCTTTACCGACAGCATGACTCACGAGCCCGTCGCTGGCGTGGACGCGTACTCGGGCTGGCCTCGGCCCGATGGCATGTACTTGGAAGTGACCCAGGGCTCGGCGCAGAGCGATGAGGACGGGCTTGCCCAGGTGCCCTACCCACTGGAGGGCTACGCCTATGTCGTGCACTCGAAGGAGGGCTATCTATGGGGCTCGGATGGCCCCTTCGAAGGATCTGTTGAGGGCGACGCTGCGAGTGAAGCACCGATCGAGATTGCCCTGCGGCCCCTCGGCAGCGTGAGTGGTCGCGTCCTCTTGGACGGCAAGCCCGTGCACGAGTTCTACGTCGTGCAATACGAGGGCGACGGGTACGGAACTTGGCAAGAGAAGCTGTACCAAGACCGCGAGGATGGGACCTTCATGCTGGAGGGGCTCGCGGCGGGGCCTCTGCATCTCTTGGCCACGAGCCCGGGGCTGGCGCAGTCGGAGCCCATGCCTGTCGAGGTGGTGCCCGGCGAGGTTGTCGAAGTCGACCTCGAGCTTGGCCACGGTGGAGTCGGGCGCGGGCGCGTCTTGGATGCCCGGACCATGCTGCCGATTCCCGGCGCCGAGGTCACGCGCTCCTTGAGCAACGGCGAGCGGGGAATCGGCGCCGAGCCTGGGGTCATGGTGCCGGTGGAGGCAGATGGCAGCTTCGAGCTCCACGGGCTCTCCAGCTACAGCGAGGTGATCGGGGCCTTCGCCGCGGGCTACGGTTACGGCGAGACGTCGGCTGTGCGCGGACCAGCGGGCGACTTTGACCTCGGCACGGTCCTGCTCTCTCCCGAAGAGACCCTGACGCTGAAGGTGCTCTTGCCTGTTGGTGTCGACCCCACGGCAGTCTTCTACTACGTCAGCCAGAGCTTCTTTCAAGGGCCCGGGCTGCTTGCGCCGGACGGGACCGTTGTGGTGGGGGGCGCCAAGCCGGGCAAGGTCGGGATCGATCTGACCCTGCCGTCGGGCGAGGCAGTGCGCTTCGACCGGATCATGTCGGGAGAGGGGCCTTGGGTGCAGACCCTCGACCTAGCGAGTGGGTCGGCTCTGCGGGTGTTCGTTTCGGGCGTGGATGCCGAGCTGCTTCCAAGTGCCACCTTGTTGGTCGCTTCCCTAGGCGACCAGCTGCACGGCGGCTGCGCGCAGGATCGCAGTCAGTTTGCCGCGGGCGCGGAAGACGCTGGGGTCCTGTTCGCCGGGCTCGGAGCTGGCCCTCATTCGGTGGTGCTTCGAAATGAGGCGGGAGCTGTCCTGGGCTCTGTGGTGACCGAGCTCACAGGCGCGGACGGAGTGAAGGAGCTCGTGCTTGCGATCGAAGAGAGACCATCCGCCGCGCGCGTGGTGGACCGCGATGGAACTCCTCTCGCGGGAGTCTTGGTCTGGGTTGGGGGGCCGGGCTTTGGCGGTTTCGTGGGATCGTCGGCGACGGATGAGGACGGAGTCGCGTCACTCGGCAATCTGCCGGCCGGTCCAGCTCTGCTTTGTGTGAATAGCCAAGGCGGCTCGACTCAAGAATTCCCGCTCGACTCGGTGGGCACGCCCGATGCGCCAACCGAGCTCGTCTACGATCCACAAGCCGAGCTCTTGCTCACGGTGACCGACCGCGGCGTGCCACTCGAGGGCGTGATGCTGCTCGCCTCTGCCGAGGTCTCGAGCGTGCTCCTGCCTTGGATGGTGGTCGGGGCTGGCGGCGTGTGGCATCAAGTCAACGTGGGGGCGGGGTCGTACATCTTGAGCCCCGTCACGCCGTCGGTTTGGTACGAGCAGAAGGTCGTGAGCACCGGCTCGTCGAGCCAGCCGATCGCGGTTGAGTTCCGCCGGCTGGGAGATCTCGAGGTGACCGTGCTCGATGCTTACGGAAAGCCCTTGGCGGGCGTGGCGGTCGAGGTGCGTTCTGTGGAGTTCGGGACTTCGGTCGCCGACTGGCTTGCAGCGGGCCGGGTCAAGTCAAGCACGGGGCTCGTGACGAATGCTGGGGGACGCATTGCGATTGAGGGGCTTCCGAATGGGCCCTACGAGGCCGTGGTTGGAGCTGCCTCGGCGCAGGGTGATGTGCCGGCCCTTGGGGTGGGGAAGCTCGCGCTCGAAGTTGCCGACTGAGTCCTGATTGGCGCTTCTTCATGCGAGCGTGGAAGCCGGACGTTGTGGACAGCGCGCGATCAAGTCTGCTGGTCGAGATTCCGGATTTGGAGCTGGGTGAGTGAGGCGCGCCGGCGGGGAATCCGGGGGTGGAGTTGCCGAAAGCCGGTCACACCACGGGGCTCTCGCTGGATGGAGTCGACCACCAGCCGCCCAAGGCGGCGTTCGCTAGGGCAGGTTGCGCTCGTCTTCGCGGGTGCGGACGTTGGGGAGGTGCTTGGCACGTTGAAAGTCGCGCCAGATCTGGGCGGTGAGCCAGCGTGGGGCGGTCAGGGTTTTCTCCCATGTTGCCAGCTGGTCGAGCATGGACTGTGTTCGCTGGGGTTGGTCGCTGGCCTGGTTCACGAACTCGTCTGGGTGCTCGGCTAGGTTGACGAGGATCGGTGCGGCGAAGGTGCCGTCGGCTTCGGTGATGCGGATGGCCTTCCAGTCTCCGATGCGCACGGCGGCTGCGACGGCGCGCCGCCAGAAGAGCCGGTCGTGCGGCGGAGAGGTCGCTGTGCCGAGCAGGTGGGGGACCAGGTTGACGCCGTCGAGGTTGGCGTTGGCGGGGACCTTGGCCGCTCCCGCGACGGCCAGCGCGGTGGGCATTAGGTCCAGGCTGCTGGTCAGCCCGTCGATGGTTCCGGGCTGAAGCGCAGCGGGCCAGTGGATCAGGAAGGGCACGCGATGGCCGCCCTCCCACTTGCTGCCCTTCATGCCGCGCCAAGGCCCGTTGTCGGAGTGGTTCGTCGTGGAACCCCCGTTGTCGGAGAGGAAGATGACCATGGTGTTGTCCAGCTCGCCGCGCTCGCGCAGGCTGTCTATCACTCTGCCGATGCCCTCGTCCATCGCCGTCACCATCGCGGCGTAGGTACGGCGCCCCTTTTGTGGAATCGTGTCTTCGTAGCGGGCGAGGAGATCCGATCGGGCTTGGTTCGGACTGTGAGGCGCCGTGTACGAGAGGTACATGAAGAAGGGCTCGTGGCCCTCGCGCGCTTGGATGCGGGCGACGGCTTCCTGGCTCAAGAAGTCGGTGAAGTACGCGAAGTCCGACTCGGGAACCGGCACGCCGTCGCGCTCGATGCGGTGAGCGGCAGCCGGCGTCTTGTTGGTGATGGGGAAGTAGCTTCGCGAGCCGCCCAGAAGCCCGGTGAAGTGATCGAAACCTTGGCGCAGGGGGTGCTGTTCGGGAGCGCTGCCAAGGTGCCACTTGCCAATCGCGATCGTCTCGTAGCCGCTCGTTTGCAGGGCTCGGGCGAGCGTGCGCTCGGGTGTGAGCAGGCCTCCGTCGCCGGCTAAGTTGCACTCGAAGCCGAACTCTTGTTGATAGCGCCCAGTCAGAAGTCCCGCGCGCGAAGGGGCGCAGACGCTCGCGGAGACATGCGCATCGGTGAAGACAACGCCGGCCGCAGCGAGCGTGTCGATGTTGGGTGTCAGGACATCAAGGCTGCCGGTGAATCCGCAGTCGGCGTAGCCCAGATCGTCGGCGAGGATCAAGAGTACGTTGGGGCGCGGGGGGAGCGCCTGCGGGCCGCGCAAGGAAGCGCAGCTGCACACGGCCATCAAAAGCAGGGCGAACAAGTGCACGTCACGACGAGGCCGATTGAGTTCCTGCATGCAACGAGCATAGGGCCGGCGTTTGGCGCTCGCTAGGTTGCCGGCCTTCGATCTGCACGTCGCGCTTATGGACCCCTTGGGAGTGGGAGTGGGAACTGGAACGGCATGCGTAGCCTGACAGCACTGTCACGGGATCTTGTCCGCGCTTTTTCCGAGAGCGATCTATTCTGAAGCGTGTGATCCCCTTGTTGCTCCCTTTACGAACCCAGCCCATGTCGAAACGCCCTAAGTTCACTCGCAGCCTGCTTGCCGTTGTTTGGCTCTCCTTGGCCGCCGCTTCCGCCACCGCGCAAACGCCGACGTCTTACACCGCCGAGTTCCTTGGCAAGGCGAAGCACGTGGCGGCGATGAACGACTCGGGCCTCGTGGTCGGCACAGGCGCGATCAGCGCTTATGCGCGCGCCTACGTTGCTGGCCCGGGCAAGCCGCTCAGCTATCTGCCGCTGCCACTCGGGTTCCTGAGCAGCGGGGCAACCGACATCAACGACGCTGGCGTGATCGTCGGCGTGATGAGCCCGAACTCGACAACAGCGTTCTATCCCCAGCCGGTGAAGTGGGAGCCCAATGGCGTCGGCGGCTACACGCCAACGCTGCTCTTGACCTTGCCCGGCGACAACCGCGGCACCGCGGACGCGATCAATAATCTGGGCGAGATCTTGGGGACCTCGAACTACCTGGGCAACCTGCACACGGTGCTGTACAAGCCGACCGGAACGGTCGAGCTCCCCGGCCTTGCGAGCCTGCCCGCGCGCTCGCTCAACGACCAGCGCGTCTATGTTGGCGGGAACGCGAAGGTCGATCTGAACACCTTGCAAGTGACGAGCCTCACCTTGCCGCCCGGCTACAGCTCCGCGGACGCCTGGGCGATCAACGCGAGTGGCGAGGTCGCCGGCACACTCACGCCGCTCGGTAGCCCCAGCTGCCCGCAGCAGCCCGCGGTTTACACGGACGCGCTTGGCTGGCAGAGCCTGGGCGCGTGCGGCACGGCGAACACAACCTACGATCTGAACGACTTGGGCGACGTGCTCATGACACAGTCGGGCGAGCCCTTTGTCAGCTTTGCCGGCGGCAGTCCGCAGCGCGTCGAGGACCTCGTCGTGTCGAGCTCGGGGCACTGGGCCATGGATCCGGTCTACAACATTGCGCTCAACAGCGCACGCCAGCTGGCCGTGCCTGCGACCAACGGCGGCCAGACCGGCATCATCCTGTTGACGCCGACCCAGGTTTGCCAAACCGACCTTGGCTTCGCGGGCCCCGGCAGCGCGCTGCTCAGCATGTGCGGAGGCGACCTGTCTACAGGCACGACCGCGGACCTCGTTCTCACGCAAGCGCCGGCGAACACACCGGCCTTCTTCGTGGTTGGCACGAGCTCTTCTCCAAGCCCGTTGTTCGGCGGGACCCTCGTGCCGTTCCCGCCAGCGTTCGTGCTCGCGATGACGACTAGCAGCCTCGGCGAGGCGGGGTTCACGAGCTTCCCCGGTGGCGGCGGGCCGCTCACCTTGTACGTGCAGACGGTCTATGTCGACGCGAGTCAGACGCAGTCGTTCGGGCTCTCGAACGCGCTGCAGGTGCAGCTGCTTCCGTAACCTTCGAGCGCTTTTTGCCGCTACGTCGCGAGGGCCCCGCCATCTTCGGAGACGGCCTGCTCGCCCAGAATTCCGAGCTCATCGCCCGAAGCCCAGTCGATCGCTGCATCGAGGTCGTCGAAGTCGAAGCGGCGGACTTCGGCTTTCACAAAGTGCCGGCCGAGGGACCCGCCGAGCTTGGCCATGGTGCCGTCAACGGCGAGGGCGACACGCTCGACTTTCCGGTGATGCTCGCGGATGAACTTGAAGTGCTGGAACATGCCCGCCATGTCCTCCCATCCTGGGAAGTGAGGAACGTGGATGACGATGCCGCGCAGGATTCCTTCTTCGATCCAGGGGTCGACAAGGCTCGCGATGCGGTCGAAGTCTTCGACGTGCAGCTCGCCGTGCGGCTCGAGCACCAGCACGCCGCGGTTTTCAAGAAGGTGGTGGGTCAGGGTCGAGCCCTCGCCCTTCGCGGCTAGCCACTCGAGCGCCTCGTCCATGTCGTCCTCGCCAAAGGTACGCATGCGCGTGGGCATGACGAGGCCCATCGCGCGGGTCGCGACGTGCAGCCACTTAGTGTCCGTGACGACGGCGCACCGCTTAATCAAGCGCATGTTGCGCAAGCCGACTTTGGCGTCTTCCCAGGCCGCGCTCGCGGTGAAGTTGGTGAAGGGCTCGGGGAAGTGAAACAGGAACCGGATCGGATCGCCCTTCGCGTGCATTGCGTCGAAGAGCGGCACGACAACCTGCTCGTAGTCCTGTTTGGTGACCTCGCCCGTGGCGCGCAGTCCGACCACGCCCGCGGAAAGTCCTTGGATACGCTCGATCATGGTCCACCTCCTTCATGGGGACGAGTTCCTCTAGGACATTGTGGCCACCGACCCCACGTTGATTGGAGCGAATTGGAGACGGTAGGAGCAGATCGAGCTCTCAAGGGCCGTGACGCGGCAACCCAAGCACCCACGCCGTCGAACAGGCGGTTGAGGTGCGTGCGCGAGGTCTCGCACTCCGTTGGGGGGCGCGGCCCAGACCCGCGTGGTCGTTTGGCTCTCGGTTTTGGCGCGCCTTCCCGCACATTCCAAAGGAGAGGGCTCGGGTCGGGGCGGCTACACTCTCAGGTCTATGTCGCTCACCACAGGCCAGTCGCTTTCCTTCTACGAGATCCTCGGTCCCCTTGGGGCTGGCGGGATGGGGGAGGTCTATCTCGCCCGCGACACGCGGCTCGATCGCGAAGTGGCGATCAAGGTCTTGCCCGAGCACTTCGCGGATGACGAGGACCGGCTGCGGCGCTTCGAGCGCGAGGCCAAGACACTCGCCTCGCTGAACCACACGCACATCGCTGGCATCTTCGGCATCGATCAGGTCGAGGACACCTGCTTCCTCGCGATGGAACTTGTGCCGGGCGAGGACCTCGAAGAGCGCCTGAAGCGCGGGCCGCTGGCGGTCGACGAGGCGCTCGATGTCTGCCGCCAGATCGCCGAGGGGCTCGAGGTCGCGCACGAGGCCGGCGTCATCCACCGCGACCTCAAACCCGCGAACGTGCGCATCACGCCCGACGGCGTGGTGAAGCTGCTCGACTTCGGGCTCGCGAAGCCGTCTGGCCCCGTGCGAGCGGACAGCGGCTCGGGATCCGGAAGCTCGAGTCCGCCGAAACCGGACAGCTTCCTGATGACCGAGGAAGGACTGATCCTTGGTACGCCGACGTACATGAGCCCCGAGCAGGCGCGCGGCAAACCCGTCGACCGCCGCACCGACATCTGGGCGTTCGGCTGCGTGCTCTTCGAGTGCCTAACCGGCAAGCGCGCCTTCGCGGGCCCGACCTTCCCCGATGTGATGGCGGCCATCGTTGGCAGTGAGCCCGACTGGTCGAAGCTGCCCGCCCTGCCGGCGCGCGTGAGCGGGCTCTTGCGGCGCACGCTCACGAAGGATCCGCGCGAGCGCCTGCGCGACATCGGCGAGGCGCGCGTGCTTTTGCAGGCGGCCCAGGGAGAGCCGGCGAGCGCGGACGGCGAGGCGTTCGGGGCGCCGGCGCGGCGGCGGTCGCCCGTGTTGGCGGCGTTGGTCCTCGGCCTTGCGCTCGTGGTCGGCTACCCATTGGGGAGCCTGTTCGTCGACGCTGTCGGCGGCGCCCCAACGGCCGACCCGGACGGAAACTCGACGGGCAGCACGACTGCGCAGCGACGGGCGCTCGATGTCGAACTCGTGGAGTTCACCGTCGAGGACGACGTCCACGAAGTGCGCATCTCTCCCGACGCGACCCACGTCGCTTGGGCGGGCCGGAGCGGCCTGTTCGTGCGGGCCGTCGGCGATCGCAAAGTCGTTCAGATCTCTGGAGTCGAAGCTCGTTCGGTGAAGAAGATCGCTTGGTCACCGGACTCCCGGCAGCTGGCCTACATCGGTCCGGATGGCCTCTGGACCGTTGCCCGTGATGGTGGCCGGCCGACTCCCGTAGACGTCCTTGGCCTCGCGAGCGACAACCGGTCGTTCAGCTGGAAGCCAGAAGGTTTCGTGTATTCGACAGAGAACGACTTGCGGAGCGTGCCGGTGGTGGGCGGGGAGCCCGACGTCTTGCTGTCCTGGGAGAGTGAAGAGCTGTTGCACATGCACGGGATCGTGCCGCTGCCCGGGGACGGTGGTTTCCTCTGCATTCCGCACCCCGTTGACGGAACGGCGACCCGCATCGTGTGGCGGCGAGGCGCCGAGGAGCGCGTCCTGCTCGACCTTCCCACCCTCTATGGACGGGCGCCGGATCCGAGCAACCCCCTGGAGCCGTCCAATCTGCTGCTCATGGATGGCGAGCTGTACTTCGAAGTCTCGGGAGACGAGCCGGACTTTCGACGCGCGAGTTTGTCGCTCGATCCGGTGGAGCTAGGACAGCCGGTGCGGCTGCCCCTCCGGGGCTCGCTGACGAGTGTCGCTGGCGATGGGACGATCGCCTACCTCGACAGCGAGGTTGGCAAGAGCAGCGGGGTCATCGGTTGGCTGGCCACGGATGGTAGGCGTCAGCTCTTCGGCAAACCCCACCAGGGCGTCTTCGGGGTCGGGCTCTCACCTGACCGAGGCAGCGTTGTCTACAGCGTCCCAGTCGGAGGTCCCGGGGGAGTGAAGTGCGAGATCTGGGTGCACGAGCTCGAGCGGGACCTCGCGACCAAGCGCTTTCAGTTCGACAGCCAAATGGCAGCCGCTTTCTTCCTTCCGGACGGGCGCCTGGCCGTCTTCCACTTCAATGATCCCTCGAAGCCAGTGGAAACACGCGCCTACCCCGTCTCCGGTCAGGGCGAGGGCGAGTTCCTCGTCGACGGCATGATGTTCCCAAATGGCCCGTCCGACCACTATCGCCTTACGGGGGGGATCGACGCAGCAACCCTGGAGTCCACGCAGTTCTACCAGGACCTCAGCGACCCGGCGAGTGAGCCGGTGCCCTTCCTGGTGGGTGGGCAGCACAGAGAGTTGCTGATGGACTTCGCGGACGATGGCGAGTGGATCCTCTACACCACCAACCGCACCGGCGAGTTTCAGCTGCACCTCACCGCCTTCCCCCCCGACTTGAACAAGGACTGGGCCGTCTCCGGCGAGGGCTGTGAGAGAGGTTGGTTCGACGGCGTGCGCAACCGCATCCTCTTCATGCGGCCTGGCGACGAGGGCAGCGAATCGATCTGGTCGGTCTCCTGCGAGCTCACCCCCGAGGTGCGCCTCGGTCGCCCGGAAGAGCTGTTCCAGGTTCCAGCCGGCACCGAGCTTTGGACGTTCGACGAGGAGAGCGAGCGCTTCCTGATCTTCGCGACCAACGCTTCGAACAAGCAATCCCTGCGGCTCGTGACGCAGTGAATCGGCGACTCTCTCGCCTCTACCGGTAGACTCTGCCAGCATGTCCCTCACTACAGGCCAGTCGCTTTCCTTCTACGAAATCCTCGGTCCCCTCGGCGCCGGCGGGATGGGTGAGGTCTATCTCGCCCGCGACACGCGGCTCGATCGCGAAGTGGCGATCAAGGTCTTGCCCGAGCACTTCGCGGATGACGAGGACCGGCTGCGGCGCTTCGAGCGCGAGGCCAAGACACTCGCCTCGCTGAACCACACGCACATCGCTGGCATCTTCGGCATCGATCAGGTCGAGGACACCTGCTTCCTCGCGATGGAACTTGTGCCGGGCGAGGACCTCGAAGAGCGCCTGAAGCGCGGGCCGCTGGCGGTCGACGAGGCGCTCGATGTCTGCCGCCAGATCGCCGAGGGGCTCGAGGTCGCGCACGAGGCCGGCGTCATCCACCGCGACCTCAAACCCGCGAACGTGCGCATCACGCCCGACGGCGTGGTGAAGCTGCTCGACTTCGGGCTCGCGAAGCCGTCTGGCCCCGTGCGAGCGGACAGCGGCTCGGGATCCGGAAGCTCGAGTCCGCCGAAACCGGACAGCTTCCTGATGACCGAGGAGGGGCTGATCCTTGGTACGCCGACGTACATGAGCCCCGAGCAGGCGCGCGGCAAACCCGTCGACCGGCGCACCGACATCTGGGCGTTCGGCTGCGTGCTCTTCGAGTGCCTAACCGGCAAGCGCGCGTTCCATGGCGAGGCCTTCGGCGAACTGATGGTCGCGATCCTGGAGCGCGAGCCCGACCTCGACGCACTGCCGGCGGCGACTCCGCCGCGCGTGCGCCGGCTGATTGCGCGCTGCCTGATCAAAGATCCGCGCACGCGCCTGCGCGACATCGGCGAGGCGCGCGTGCTCTTGCAGTCGCGTGACCTCGAAGCAGACGAGCCGCATGCCGCCCAGGCAGCGCAGACCTCAAAGTCGCGCGGAGTCCTGCTCGTTGCCGGCGGCTTGCTGTTGGGGGCGATGCTTGGTGGGCTCGCGCTCGATCAGATGCGCGACGAGAGCCCCACGGAGCTCGCGGCCGCCGCTCGCGTCCGCAGTTTTGCCCAGCCCCCGGCGCTGGACGAAGCGGGCGCGACGGTGCCATGGAAGGAGACCTACATCTCGCCGGATGGGAACCTGCTCGCGGTCACGGTCGAGGGCGGGGTGGTCGTTCGGTCGCTCGATTCGCTCGAGTCTACGTTGCTCCCGATCAACCCAAGAATGCTGTCCCTGACGTGGTCCCCGGACAGCAAGTACCTCGCTTACATCGAGGACGACACGATCGTACGTGTGACGCCACAGGGACACAGCTCGGTCCCGCTATTCTCCGAGCCGGACGAGGACCACTTCCTCGGATCGATTGCGTGGCTGGACGATGGTCGGATCGTCTTCGGCACCATGGGGAGTGGAGGCACCAGCCTGCGCTCGATTCCCGAGGGCGGTGGCCCGGCGATCGAGATCGCGCACGTCAGCGACGACATGATCAGTGGGCATCTTCACGCGATCACCCCGGTCCCTGGCGGCCGCTTCCTGGCTGTGCTCCACAGCTTCGCGGGCGAGGCCGGCTACTCCATCCTCACGGAAGGCGGCAGCGGCGTTCGCACGCTGTTCTCGCTGCCGGGAAACGACGAGGACCGCGCCTCGGCCATGTGGGCGCCCGGTGACTTCCTCCTCTATAGCCACGGCTCCAGCAAGGGCGACGAGACGTGGGCCGTGCGCCTGTCCATGGATCCGTTCGAGGTCACCGGGGAGCCGTTCTTCGTGCAGAAGGGCGCGACCGGCATGAGTGTCTCCGTGGACGGAACGCTCGCCTTTGTCGAGCAAGGGTTGGGCCTGCAGCACCAGCTCGCCTGGTGGAGTCCAGGCGGCAAGACGGAGCCCATCGGGCGCGAGCACAACAAGCGGATGATGTTCCCTACTCTCTCCAACGCGGCGGGTTCGATCCTCTACTCCGTGGGCAACGGGCCGCCCATGGATCTGTGGAGCTACGACCTGCAACGCGAGACCAGCACCGAGCTCGCGACCGGGCCCGGAGGCGCCTTGATGTCGACCATCCTCCCGGACGGCAGGATCGCATACAGCTCGATCGAGGTCGGGGACGAGGGCCCGTACTTCCAGGCGCACGTCCTGCCGGCGAGCGGGCGCGGGGAGCCCGAGAAGTGGCTGGAAGGAGCCGTCTTGGACGCGACGGAGAGCCATGCGCTCGTCACGCGCATGAAAGGCATGAGCACGGACCTTGTCGTCTACGATTTGACTTCGAACGAGTGGACAGACTTCAGCAAAAGCGCGGGAGAACCCTTGGCCGGTTCGATCTCTCCCGATGGCAAGTGGGCGCTCTACTTGTCCGACGGTGTCATGAATCCGTCGGAGCTCTTCCTCACGCGCTTCCCTAGCGGAGAGGGAGAGTGGCAGGTCAGCAGCGGCGGCGCGGCGAGCGCGGCGTTCTCGCCCGACGGCTCCGAGATCGACTTCGTCGGTGGCTCCCAGAAAGACGCCCTCGAAGGTGGGCAAAAGCTCTACCGCGTCAGCCTGCAGACGGAGCCCGAGCTGGTCTTGGGCGACCCCGAGCTGATCGGCCAGGCTGAGGACGGGACAATCTTGTACGGCCCGAGCGAGGCCGGCTCCGGCCGATTCCTGGCGATGCAGACGCGGGGGGGCCTCGACGGCAAGCTCGTCGTTGTGCTCGGCTGGGCGTCCATGCTCGCCGGGCGCTGACCTCGCGCGCGGCGGTCGACGAACGTAAAACTCACTCGGCCTCGGGAGCCAGAGTTGTGTGCCTCTCGCCATATGGCGGAATCTTGAATCCCCTCGAGCGGCCGTGGTGTTCTCTTGGGTGGACCGTATCCCATGCCGAACCAAGATCCCTACCTCTCGCAGCAGCTGCTCTCGCATCAGACCTTTCTGAAGCGGCTCGCGATCGAGCTCGTTGGGAAGGATGCGGACGACCTGGTTCAGGATGTGTGGCAGCGCGCGCTCGAGCGTCCGCCGCACCACGGCCACCAGCTGCGCGGCTGGCTGGCTCGGGTCGCGCGCAACCTCGCGGCCAATCGCTGGCGCGGTGAGGCGCGGCGCACGGAGCGCGAGCAGCGCCGGGCGCGCGAGCGACCCATGGAGGTCGACCTCGAGGCGCGCTTCGAGCTGCGCAAGGAGCTGGTCGAGGCCCTCGACTCGCTCAGCAATCCCTCTCGCGAGACGATCCTACTGCGCTACTTCGAGGGCCTCGCGCCGAGTGACATCGCCACGCGACAAGGGCTCCCCGTGGCGACGGTGAAGACGCGGCTGCGGCGTGGGCTGGGGCAGCTGCGCGAGGCGCTCGACAAGCGCTACGGCGACGACCGCGCCACCTGGATGTCCGCGGTCGCGGCGCTCGCCGTGCCCGTCGGCGGCAGTGTAGAGACGGGCACTTTGACAATCGGAGCGATCGCGATGGGAACAATGATGAAGGTGTCGGCGGCGGTTCTTGTGGCGGCGGCCTGTGTGTACTTCGTGGTGCGAGCTCCCCAAGCCGAGCCACCACGCATCGCGGCGATCGAGCCAGAGGCGGCGGACGTCGAGCTCGAAGCTGACTCGGTGGTGACCAAGGTCGGAGGCGTGGGCGCGGAGGTCGTGGGACGCAGCCTCGTGGCAAATGAGCCTCGAGCCGAAGCATCGGCGGTCACAGGCAGGAGAGTCCTGCGCGTGGTCCTCGAAGGGCTCACCGAAGAGGACGCGCCGATGACGCGGGTCACGTTGAAGGGCGTGGACAAGCGTTTTGAGGAGTGGCCCTCGCACGTCCAGGACTCGTGGATGTGTCAGGGATTGACGAGCGAGTTCGACTTGGCGCCGTTCTTTGCGCGTGTGGCGGGAGCAACCGGTTGGGACCTGCACGTCGACGAGCTAGAGCTCAAGGTCTACCACCCGCAGCACCTGATCGAGACCGTCAGGGTGCCGCTGTCCCGCGGCGTCAAGCAAGAGGACGGGCAGACGGTCTACGCGGCGCGGGTGCGCTTGGTGCCTGGGGCTCCGTACGTGTTCTGGCCGGAGCTCACGCTGACCGTGCGCGATCAGCACACGCGGACGCACCTCAAGGACGTGGAGCTTCGCTTCGTGCCGACGGCGTTCATGGGCCTCTGGCAGGTGCCCGGGACGGACGTGGTTTTCACCTCGCTGGGCAGTGGCCTGAGCTCGCCGATTGCGCTGCTCGGCGGCCGCGAGCCGGACGAGCAAGCGGGCGTGGTGGCGGGCTTGGCACTCGGGCCCGCGGCGGGCGCGGCGCCGCAGCTCATCGAGCTCGTGCAACCCGAGGAAGCCGCGCGCGGCGTCGTCGTGTATGCGCGCGCGCCCGGTTATGCCTGGGGCAAGATCGTGCTCGATGTGTCGACGGGCGCCAAGCGCGAGCTGCTGCTTGAGCCGGCCGGCGCGCTCGACGTGCGGATGACAAACGTGCAGCTCGATCGCTACGCCGCGCTCGAGACCGAGTTCATGCTCTCGGTCGACAGGCTCGACGCGGCTGGCGACGAGCAGCGTGCCTGGAGCCAGCGGCTCGACGAGACGCTGGTGAGCGAAGGGCTGCAGCTCGAATCCCTCGAGCCGGGCGAGTACGTCGTCTCGGTCCAAACCAGCGCGCGGGAGAAGCAGACCGAGCTGCTTGCGCGCGAGGAGCTGACCCTCGCCGCCGGCGAGACGCGCTTGCTGAAGCTGGCGCTCGCCGACCCGTCCGCGCCGCGCGAGCGCGCGGCTCTCGGCGGTCTGATTTCCTTCCCAGACTTTGGCGGCGAACAGCAGGTGCGGCTGCAGTTCTATGGGACCGACTACCGGTATGGCGAGGCCGACATCGAGCTCTCGCTGGCCGACATGGAGCGCATCGGCGACGCGCCCCCGACCTGGTCGTTCCACCTGGAGGACGTACCGGTCGGCCGCTACCAAGTCCAGCTCGTGCCGTTCCTGAAGAGCTGGGTGATCGAGCTCCCAGTCGGTGGAGCGACAGACGTCGAGTTTGTGATTCCGGAGCTCGCCGAGGTGCTCGTCGAGACCGTCGACGCGGGCACCGGCGAGCGGATCCCTCTTGAGCAGATCCGCTACGGCTACAGAGAAGACCTGCCGGGTCAGGTGCATCAAGACTGGAGCGCGGCCCAGCTACTTGCGGTCGGCTTCGAGGGCGAGCCTGGACGCTTCCACTTCTGGACGGCACCCGGCGCAGCGTTCGTCCAGACCTACGGGATCCCGAGCGGGCTGGACTACGGCCAGCGCAAGGCCGACCTCGAGCTGGTGCCCGGGCTGCAAACGGTGCGCTTCGAGCTCGAGCCCGTCTACGCCATCCGCTTTGAGTTCCGCGTCAACGGTGCGCCGCTGCCGCAGGACGACGGGATCTTCCAGGGGTTGAGCCGCGGTATCCGCGCGGTCGGCCACGAAGGGCGCGTGCATGCCGTGACGTACTGGCTCTTCGAGGCCAGCGCGCCCGGGCTCTATGAGATCAGCTTCGAAGGCATCGGCGCCGACCGCTTCCTGCCGACCGCGCCGAGGCTCGTCGACGTGCGCGCGGGCGAAACGGCAGAGGTGATCGTCGAGCTGCGCCGGAAGTGAAGGCCAGCGTGCGCGGCGGTTGCTAGGGTCGCGGCTTCTGCCTCTCGGAGAGTGCTCGCTTGGCCGACATTTGGGTCGCGAGGATCGGCGCCGGGGTGGCGCGGCGATCGCTGCCGGGAGAGACGTTGGACTCGTGTTTGAAGGCGCGGCTGAAGGCGGTAGCCGAAGCGCGAGGGCGTCAGACAACACGGTCGGGCGTCGGGACACAGAGACCTGGTTCGAGGATCACCAGGTCGTCTGGACGTGCCACTAAGAGAGAGGCGTCGGCCCCATCTACTCCTTCTTGTCGGCATGCAGGTCGGCGAGAATCGTGGCCTCGAGTTGCTCGAGTTCTTCCTGGCCGGGATCTGGCGCGGCTTGCTCCTGCGCCTGTTGTTTGATGCGTTTGAGTTGCTGCGCATAACGCCGGCAGCCTTCGCAGAACAGAAGGTGGAGCCGCGCGGACAGGCGCACGAAGAAGCTCGCCTTGGACAGCTCGTCCGAGGCGATTCTGCGGGTGATTTCCTTGCAGCTCAGCATGATGGGTTAGTTGAGGCCCTTCTTCTCAAGGCACTCGCGCAGGTTGTTGCGCGAACGGAAAAGCAAGACTCCAAGGTTGGTGTCGGTGACCTCGAGAATCTTACGCACTTCTTCCGAAGAAATGCCTTCGACGTCTCGCAGCGTGAAGGCCATGCGCTGCTTCGTGCCTAGCGCGTCGAGGCACTCTTGCAGTCCTGAGTTGAACTCTTCCCGCAGCAGTCCGGCGTCGATGGCCTCCGGTGGATGCGACCAGCGGCCGGATGCATCGAAGCGATCCTCGAGCACCTGCTCGATGTCTTCGACTTCGCGCCTGCGTGAGAGCTCGCGGCGCGCCTCGGCCACCTTGCGGTACAAGATGCCAAGCAGCCACGTGCTGACCTGCGAGCGGCCTTCGAAGCGCGCGATGGACCCGATGAAGACCGCAAACGTGGCTTGCGCGGCCTCTTCCGCTTGGGACGCCGAGAGGCCCGCTCCGCGTGCAGCGCGCAGAACCTGCGGCAAACATGTGCGCACGACTTTCGAGAGGGCGTCCTTGTCGCCCCCTTTAAGGAGCCTCAAGAACTCCGGGTCATCGATCGAGTGCGTCATGAACTTTCTGGGCCTTTCGGTGTAAGCATCGCCGTGCTGCTGCCACTCACACCACGAGCCGGAAATCACCGGCGATCAAATCACAGGTCCTTCTGGAGAACAAGCTATGACAATCGAGAACATGAAGAGTGGAATTTTGGGCGGCCTTCTTGGCGGCGTCGTTTTCGGCATGATGATGGGCATGATGGGGATGCTGCCAATGATTGGCAGCATGGTCGGGGCACCGAACGCGCTTGCCGGATTCGGTGTGCACATGATGATGAGCGCGGGCATCGGCGCGGGGTTCGCCATCGTGCTGGGTGGCGCGGTTCGCTCCGCGCGCGGTGGAGTCGCTCTCGGCGTAGGCTATGGGATGCTGTGGTGGGTGCTCGGGCCACTGACGATGATGCCCGTCATGATGGGGAAAGGCTTCGGCGTGAACTGGAATCTCGACGCGGCCTCGGCGATGTTGCCGAGCCTGATGGGGCACATGATCTTTGGTCTGATCTTGGGTGCGAGCTACGCCGTAATGAGCAGCCGCGCGGCCGCCCGCAGCGGCGAAGCCACGGCCTAGCTTCCCGTTCGCAGCGCGGACCCGCTCGAGTGACGGGGGCCGCGCTGCGGCTGGGCTCGTTACTCAAACAAGAGCCACGGCTCAATGTGCAAGGCTTCGCAGCGCTCAACGCTCACGGCGGCTTGGGTCGGCCACCGCATCGGCGATGACGGTCGTTGTGTGCGGGTTGACTCGGCCGGCGGGGATCGTGGCGTCGGCGGCGACGAGGCGCTTGAGCATCGCGGCCTTGCTCGCACTCGTGACGATCCAGAGGCGCTGCCGAGCACGGTCGAGGGCGGTGTACGTGAGGGTCATGCGGCGATAGCCCGCGAAGGGGGCCGTGATGGCGACGTCGCGGTCGGTGACATCAAGGACAGGATCGCCGGGTGGCAAGGAAGCGGTGTGGCCATCGCCGCCGAGGCCAAGTTGCACGACGTCGAGCGCGATGGGGCTGCCGCAGATCGTGGCAAGCAAATCCGCGTAGTTGCCGGCGGCGACATCGAGGTCTTGGTGGTCGACGGGCATAGGATGCGCATGCTCGTGCGGCAGCGGGACGCGCTCGATCAGATCCGTTTGAAGGTGCGTCCAGTTGCGGTCTTGATGGCCGAAGGGGGCGATGCGCTCATCGACTTGGAAGATGTGGACGGCGTGCCAGGGGACGTCTTCTTCAGCGAGCGCTCGCAGCGTCGGCCCCGGTGTGCTGCCGCCGCTTACAGCAAGCGTGAAGACGCCGCGCAGTGCGACGGCTTCGCGCGCGGCGTGAGCAAGCCACGCCGCCGCACGCAGTGCGACGGCTTCTGCGCTCGGTAGGACCTCGATGTTCATCGCGGTTGAGTGGCCCTAGTCTTCGGCGACAAACCAGCCGCCGGGCACCATGCTCTGCGCCTCGGCCGGGCCCCAGGTGCCGGGCTCGTACTCGTGGATCTTGGTGTTCGCCGCGATGGCCGGATCGACGATGCGCCAGGCCTCCTCGACGTAGTCTTCGCGCGCGAAGCGGAAGGTGTCGCCGTGCATCGCGTCGCCGAGCAGCTCATCGTAGGGCTCGAGTTCGCCGCACAAACCGCGCGTTAGCTCGAGCTCGACAGCTTGGGCCGCAGCCTCCTTGGCCGGGCCGGTGTCGGGTGCCTTGATGGCTGCGCCGAGGGCGATCACGAAGTTCGGGCTGAGCCGGAACCGGAAGTGATTCGAAGGCGGGCGGCCGGTGGCAGCGATGGCCGGCGGGCGCTTCATTTTGGCGAGCACCTCGGTGCGCGTGATCGGCAGGCACTTGCCGGCGCGCACGTAGAACGGCACGCCTTGCCAACGCCAGTTATCGACCTCGAGCTTCATCGCCACGAAGGTCTCGACGGTGGAGTCGGGGGCGACGCCGGCTTCGTCGCGATAGCCACGGAACTGGCCGCGGATGATCGCCGACGGAGCAAGCGGGCGAATGCCCTTCAGCACCTTGACCTTCTCCTCGCGAATCGTCTCGGTGTCTTGGCTGCGCGGTGGGGGCTCCATCGCGATGTTTGAGATGACCTGCAGGATGTGGTTCTGCACCACGTCACGGATCGCGCCGGCTTGGTCGTAGAAAGTCCCGCGGCCGCCGACTCCAAAGTCCTCGGCCATCGTGATCTCGACACTGTGCACAAAGTTGCGGTTCCAGATCGGCTCGAGGAACGCGTTGGCGAAGCGGAAGAACGCTAGGTTCTGGACGGTGCCTTTGCCCAGGTAGTGGTCGATCCGGAAGACGTGGGTCTCGGGGAAGTGCTCGTGCAGAATCGCGTTCAACTTGCGCGCCGACGCGAGGTCCGAGCCAAAGGGCTTCTCGATCACAAGCCGCGCGTTCTGCGCGAGGCCCGCGTCGGCGAGGCGCTGGCCGATCATGCCAAAGAGCCCTTGGGGGACCGCCATGTAGTGCACGGGCAGCTTCGCGCCGTCGAGCTCGCGCTTCAGAGCCTGGAAAGTGGCCGGGTCGGAGTAGTCGCCGGGCACGAAGCGCAAGAGCTTTAAGAGCTTCGGGAACGCGACCGGATCGGCGCCGCCTCCGTGCTGCACGAGACTCTCGTGGGCACGCGCGTGAAAGTCGTCGAGGGTCCGAAACGAGCGCGCCATGCCGATCACGGGCACGTCGAGCTGGCCGCGTTTGACGAGGCTCTGCAGCGCGGGGATGACCTTCTTGAAGGCCAAGTCGCCCGTGGCGCCGTAGAAGACCAGCGCGTCGGCGTGTTGGGGCTTCAAGACTTCTTCTCCAGGTGACCGCCGAATGCGAAGCGCATCGCCGACAGCACCTTGCCCGAGAAGTCGCCGGCGCCGCGCGACGAGAAGCGCTCGAACAACGCGGCGGTCAGGACCGGCGCCGGGACACCCTCGTCGACGGCAGCTTGGATCGTCCAGCGCCCCTCGCCGGAGTCGGAGACGCGCCCGCTGTAGGCGTCGAGTTTCGGATCTTGGGCGAGCGCGCCCGCGGTCAAGTCGAGCAGCCACGAGCCGATGACACTGCCGCGCCGCCAGACCTCGGCGACCTCGGGAAGGTCGATGTCGAACTGGTAGTGCTCGGGGTGGCGCAGCGGTGTGGTCTCGGCGTCGACCTCGTGATCCTGCTTGCCGATCGACGCGCCGTGCAGGATGTTCATGCCTTCGGCGTAGGCGGCCATAATCCCGTATTCGATGCCGTTGTGGACCATCTTGACGAAGTGGCCCGCGCCCGAAGGACCGCAGTGCAGGTAGCCGGCTTCGGCCGTGCCTTGCCCAGGCGCGCGGCCCGGAGTGGGCGGCGCAGCATCGACGCCGGGCGCCAGCGTGCGGAAGATCGGCTCGAGCGCCGTCACGACCTCGGTCTCGCCGCCGATCATCAGGCAGTAGCCGCGCTCGAGTCCCATCACGCCGCCGCTTGTGCCGACGTCGACGTAGTGGAGGCCCTTCGCGGCGAGCTCCTTCGCACGGCGGATGTCGTCGATGTAGTACGAGTTGCCGCCGTCGATCAGGATGTCGCCAGGATCGCAAAGTGGCAGCAGGTCCGCGATCGCGCTGTCGACGACAGCCGCGGGAACCATCAGCCAGATCGCGCGCGGTTGCGCGAGGCTCTGGACGAAGTCCTCGAGCGATTTTGTGCCAGTCGCACCTTCCGCGGCCAGCGCATCGACGGCGGCTGCGTCGCGGTCGTACACCACGCACGCGTGCTCGTCGCGCCTAAGACGGCGCACCATGTTCGCGCCCATCCGTCCGAGTCCAATCATTCCGAGTTGCATCACGTGGCTCCTTGTGCGTGTGTGGCGAGGTCTCTTGCGGAGGCGCTTCCCCGTGGATGCGCCGCGTCTGAGGGTTTCATTTGAGAGTTGGCAAATGCGCTCAAGAGGCAGCGCCGGTCTTTGCTTCAAGTCCGTCGAGCAGCTCTTGCCAGGCCTTCACGAACGACGCGGCGCCCTTCTCTTGCAGCTGAGTTGCTAGCGCGTCCAGGTCCACGCCAGCAGCGGTGTGCGCCGCGAGGACCTCGGTCGCGTTGCCGCCGTCGACGGGCATCAACCGGTCTGCCGTGCCGTGATCGGCGAACGCGTGCAGGGTCTTCTCGGGGATTGTGTTCACCGTGAACGGCGCAGCGAGCCCATCGACGTACAGCGTGTCGGGAGCTTCGGGGTCCTTCGTTCCGGTGCTGGCCCACAGGACGCGCTGCGGGCGCGCGCCCGAATTCATGGCGCGCTGCCAGCGCGCAGAGGCGTGCAGCTCGCGCGCGGCGACATACGTGTCGGACGCGACCGCGATGCCCAGCTGGTTCTTCAGGTTCGCCGGCACCTTGTCCGCGACCGCGACGTCCCAACGGCTGATGAAGACGGAAGCTACCGAGCGCACGTCGGCGTCCAGTCCGGCCTCGATGCGCCGCTCGATACCGCGCAGCCACGCATCGGCGGCAGCGACGTATTGCGCGCGCGAAAACAGCAGCGTCACGTTGACGGGGATGCCCGCGAAGGTCGCCTCTTCGATCGCCGGCAAGCCCTCTTTTGTGCCCGGGATCTTGATGTGCAAGTTCGGCCGCCCAGCGCGCGCGAACAGATCCTTCGCGGCGGCCAGCGTCGAGGCCGTGTCGTAAGCCAAGGTCGGCGAGACCTCGAGCGAGACGAACCCATCGACGCCACCCGTGCGCTGATAGATGTCCGCGAACAGGTCCGCCGCGCGCACCAGGTCCTCGATCGCCAAGTCGAAGAACAGCTCTTCGCCGGTGCGGCCCGCCGCGACGCCGCTTGCGATCGCCGCGTCGTACGCCGTGCTGCCCGCGAATGCGTTGTTGAAGATCGACGGGTTCGACGTGAGGCCCGTGACACTGAGCTCGTCGATGTACGTCTTCAGCGTGCCCGAGTCGAGAAGGTCGCGCGTGATGTTGTCGAGCCAGAGGCTCTGACCCAAGTCGTGAAGTTTTTGCGTAGCGTTCTGCGTAGCGTTCATGGTGTACCTCGTTGGGGAAGCGCCGAGTCTAGGCAAACCGTCGCCGAGCTTCTCACGAGTTCTTGATGCACCTGCGCAGCGTTACAGGAGGGCGACGAGATGGCTTGCGCGAGGGTGCCGAATGGACTGCAAGAACTTGGCAACTTGGGTGGAGGGCAAGGCAGCAGTTCAAGTTCATGCCGGGACTGTTTCGCATCGGCAAGGAGTTCGTCGAAGGGGACTTGGGCTTCGGGTGTCGATCACGCTCTTGGCCGATTCGAGCTGCGGTACGGCCGAGCGCGAGTTCGATGGTGTCTGGCGCGGGCCGGGCTTTGACTCGGCGAATGGGGCGTAGGACTCAGGGCTGTCGCGCCCAGCTCCCCGGTGCGCCGTTCAGTTCCCCCGTTCCCCTAGAAAACTCCTTGACGCATTCGCGCATGGCTCCCTAAGGTGCAAGGGCCTCGGGCGCACGCTCGAATGCATCCCCCCCCCTCAGTCCCTTCTCATCGACCTCGCATGACCAAGCCTCCCTCCTTTGGGAAAGAGCCCGATCCGCATCCCGAGGGTGAGACCTTCGGGAAGTGGTTTCAGGAGGCCATGGGCGGCACGGGCGGCGGCACGATCTCGGACTTCTTCCTTAATGAGGAGGAGGACGACGAGGACTGGATTCCGATGTCGGCCGAAGAGGCCGGGCCGCCTGCGCGGGGGGCCGAGCTTCTGGTCAGCGATTCGCCGCGCGAGGTCATGGAGCGCGTGCTCGACGAGAGCGACCCGCTTGGGCTGTGGGTCGCGTCGAGGAGCAGCTTCGGGAAGAGGCGCTCTTGAACGACATCCACCGGGTCTGTGCACGCGCCGGTGCGCACATTGCGATTGTGGCCGTGCGCGATTTCTACCGCGGTTTTCCGCCGCTTGACGAGTGGATTTCCCGCCGGATCAACGAGGCGCTTAAGGACCTTGCCGACGAGGACTGGGCGGCGATCCACCGCAGCGACCCGATCGACCCGAAGGAGAACCCGTTCGCCTTCATGACCGACGCCGCCGGCATCGATCCGCAGCACGCGCGCATCGTCACACGCAAGTTCAACCAACTTCCCCCCAAGGTCCGTCGGCCCGTCTACGCTGTGCTTGTGAAGAACGAGCCCATGGACAAGGTCGCGGACGACTTCGGCTACCCGCTCGACGAACTCAAGTCGATGGCCTCAGACGTGCTGAGTGGCATCCTTGGCGACCCGGCCGAAGAGCTTCTGCGTCGCCTCGAGGAGGAGCTCGGATGACTTTCACCATCGACGAAAACCTGCGCGATGTGCTCGAGGACATCACCACCTCGAAAAAGAGCGCGCTCTTCGCCGGCACGTTCCTGAAGAACGTCCACGAGGCCTACACGATCCCCGACGGCCGCTTCGCAGCGATGCGCCTCGGCATGGGCAGCGCCGAACGGCACCTGCTTGAGACCTATCGCAGCGAGCTGTCGATGGTGCTGCTGCAGGGCTTCTACAAGAACTTCTTCGAGGTTGAGGAGTTCGCCTCGAAGGTCCACAACCTCGGCGAGATTCCCGCGGCCGAGCCGCTCGAGGAGCGCGCGCGCTTTGCACGCGACTCTGCGCCACGCGACGCGTTCGTGGGTAAGACGACCCACTGGCTGCGCCGGCTCCTGGAGGGCCGGCCGATTGCGAAGGCTGAGGATCTCGAGTCGATGCTGACTGCGGCGATTGGGCTGCGCGATCGACCGGCGGCTCGGGTTTACATGGGGGCTTTGCGGTTTAGCGAAGGGGATCAAGAACGAGCGCAGTTGGCGCTTCAGGTAGTCTTGCACCCGAGGGCAGAGCAGAGTCTTAGGCGCTACGATGCAATGGCAATTATGGCGAGTTCGTGCTTTGTAGTTGGCGATTGGGTGAGTTGTGAACGCTGGTCGAGTTTGGCTGTTCGATTCGCGTGGGCCAACGGTGACCTTGAAGGTGCCGCAGCCGAGATGGCGAACCTCATTGCTTATGCATCGATGATAGGTGAGCCGGAGATGTTGAAAGGGCTTGCCCGTGAGTGCTTGGGTCTTGGCGAGATGAGCGCTCTGCGTGCGCAGGACTACCTGAGCTCATGCGTACAGCGAAGCCGCTTGTCACCAGGACGCCGAGATGAGGTGTTTCTGCGAGCTTCTGAATGCCTAGGTAGTTCAGTGTTCTTCCAAGAAGGTGGTCGCGAATGAAGTTTTGCAAATTGTTGCTTGGGATCTGCCTTCTTCTCCTGTGGGCGAACTCAAGCGTCGCCGAGAGCGGAGGAGCCCAAAGAGGCGGCAAGACCCCGTCGATCAACGTGCGGCGTGGCCCTCAATTCAGTCCAGGGCCAGGTCCCCATGTTCGTCCTCCCGATGCCAGTCGCCGTGGCAAAGTCTCGCTAGAACAGGGTGCCGCTCCAAAACTATAAGGCCTTGGTGTCTGCTGAGGGAGGGGGTGCCATGGCTCCGCCTCTCTAGGCTCCGGCGACTTCGGTCTCACCAAGACTAGCTCAGCATGAAGAACATCCTTGTCGGGCTTGCGCTTGCCGTCCTTGCCGCGGGTGCTCTTTTCTTCCGGGGCTCCGGAGAGTCGCCATCGGGCCCGGTTGCGAGTTCCGGCGATGGGATCTTGGAGGGCAAAGTTGGTGGTCCTCTGCTGGAGAGCGGGCGCGATGATGCGGGTTCGCCTCTTCATGCCGAAAGGGGTGAACTTGCTTCCGCGCCACCGGAGGGGAGGCAGCTCGCTTCAGGAATACGCCGGATCCATGGGCATGTGGAGGGGGAGGGACAGCGGCCGATTGGTGGTGCCATCGTCACATGGACGCCAAGGAGCTTGACCTCGGGGGGGAGTCCAACCGCTCTCGTGGGACCACTTGCGATTCTGGAGGCGAGCGAGTCGGTCGAGACCGACTCGGAGGGTCGCTTTGAGTTCCCGGAACTCGCTTCGCAGGAGTCGGGTGTGGTCTGGGCAACGGCGGCCGGTTTTACCGCTGGCTGGACCGCGAGTTCCGCCAATCAGCAGAAGGCACTTGTTCTGTCCTTGAAGGGTACGGAAGGGCAGGTCGTCCGAGTCTCTCGGTCGAGTGGCGCGACTGTGCAAGGGGCCGTGGTCGTGCAGCAAGGGACCTGCGGGGGGCAGCTTCGGAGTGGTGGACTGAGCGATGAGGACGTCGCCATGTTGCTCTATGCGCGTTCGGCACGTGTCGGGGGCGATGGTGTTGCCGTGCTGCCAGCGTGGAGCGGGCGCCGGCTGTATATGGCCCAACTCGAGGGGCTTAGATCCGGGGTCGAGGCGAGCGATGGGAGTGGAGAGCCCGTAGAACTTGCTCTCGAAGAGTCAATCCAACTTGCAGGCTCAGTCACGGTAGAGGGCGGTGGTGCGTCTCTCGCGGGAGCGCTGATGTACTGCTTCCTTTATGACGTTGAGACCGGGCGTCAACGTTACTTGCAAGCCGTGCCGCTGCCTGCGGATGGGCATGTTCAAGGCGTTCGCTTGCCGTGGTCGCCCGAAGAGGGTTATCGGCTTGTTGTTGAAGGGGAGGGGCTTGCTCGGGCCGAAGAGTGGTTCGCGCCAGTGCCTGCCGGCGGGACCTTGGGATTCAACTTGGTGTGCAAGGCCGGTGGGGTCGCCATCTTGCACTTCTTCGAGGCTTTGGAGAGCTCGGATTCGGTGGCCAACGTGGCAGGCGTAACCGCGACTCCAATCTGGTACAGCGCTTCACAGGGAGGCTATGGCTCTCCCTTCCAGTCTGTTCTGTCCGACTCTGATGGGCTTGCCCGGCTGACGAACTTCCCTGTGGGGACGATCTCTTTTCGGTACTCGGCGCCTGGGTACGTCATGGACTTTACCCCGGAGTTCACCCCTTCAGAGCTGTCCTCGGAGCCAATCGAGGTCGAGTTGCATCGCAGCGGGAGAGTGCGCGTCAAGGTGACGGATGGAGGCGAGACCGTGGACCGGTTTCGGATCCTTTACTGGGGCGAAGGCATGCGGGCGTCAGATGCCACGACGGTCTCTCGTACGGCGGATCCAGATGGCTACGCCTTCCTGGATGGACTCCCGCTTGGGAACCTTCAACTGCTCGCTTCCGTCGAAGGGCGGCCTCAGACCATGCCGACTAGTGTAGATGTGGTCAGCACTGAGGACCGGAACATCGAACTCCAAGTCGCCGAGGCCGTTGTCGGGCACGGTCGAGTCCTCGATTCGGGGACGGGCTTGCCCGTCCCCGAGGCATTGATTCAGATCAGCCTGACCGCTGCTGGTGATTCGCCGGGTTACCTGAACTCGGGCTTGCCTGTCGAGCCAGATGGCAGCTTCTCGTTTGCGCTCTTCGCTCCCTCGATCACCATGATCACGATTCGCGCGGAGGGGTATTCAAGCCTCCCGGCCATGGGGGATCTTGGCGAGGACGGCCAGATCGACTTTGGCACGCTTCACGTCGCGCGGACTCAGGCGCTCACGATCCAATGCCTCTCGAGCGGAGAAGTCGACTGGACGCAGTACTACGGAAACGTGCGGGGCCTGATCTGGTCCGAGGACGCTCCACTGAATCCGGACGGGACGTACGTCGCCTCCGACGGTCAACACGGCCCGAGCGCCTTCACCTTGTTCGGACCTGATGGGGGCCAGATCAGCCGCTCGTGGACTCTTCGAGGAACGGGGCCGTGGTACCGCGAGGTCCGGCTAGGGGGCGATGCGAGCTTGGACGTCTCGTTGGATGGAGAGCCGGACTGGACGCCCTCAGCGTTGGAGCTCTCCTTCAGTACGGATCTGGATCATGGAGACTCCGTGAGAATTCCAGTTGAGCCGGGAAGCTCGAGCCTTCGGTTTGCGAGCCTTGAAGCCGGATCCTACTCGCTCACATGCTTCGATTCGATGGGCTGGCCTAGGGTGTGCACCTCGGTCGAAGTCCATGCTGGGCAGGAAGAGGCTGTGACCCTGGGGCTCGAGCTGACGAGCTTTCGTGTCCGGCTACTCTCTGAAGATGGGATACCGATTGCTGGGGCCTATGTCTGGGCGCGGGACGCCGGGCACCTACCGAATGTCGTGGGGACGACCGTGAGCACGAACGACGAGGGGATCGCCCTGCTCACTTCGACCGACATCAGTGAGCTGATCGTTGAGGCAATCTCGGCGACAGGTGGATACTCGGGGCCCCACACCGTTGTGCCTCCGAAGACGGAGGACCCTGTCGACGTTGTCTGGGCTGAAGGGGATCTTTTAGAGATCGAGGTCTTCGATGGGCCAGTCCCCCTTGAGGGGCTGGAGGTCTGGGTCCATCGAGCGGAGACGAGCTACGCAACCGTGACCCTCGATGTTCCGGAGGACGGCCACTACCAGCGGCCCAACATCGCGACCGGGGAGTACTTCGCCGAGCCGCATTCGAGCTGGGTCTGGTTCCAGAGGAGCTTCTTCGATTTTGATGGCAGTCCGGCTCGCCTCGAGTTTCGGCGGCTTGGGGACCTGACGGTGCACGTGAAGGACTTGCTTGGGAACCCGGTGGGCGGGGTGGCGGTCAGCTTGACTTCTGACGAGTTCGGCGAGTCGGTAGGGGACTGGTTGGCGACGGGTCGTGTGTCGAGTGACACGGGACTGGTGACCGACGCCCAGGGCGTGGTGAGGATCAGCGGGTTGCCCCACGGGGCCTACTCTTGGTCGGTGGGGGCGCAAATCGGGGGTGTGGACGTGGCGGTCGGGTCTGGGAGTCTGCTCGGGGTTCAGCTTGGTGAATGAGCCTCGGCCCAAATGTTTTGGGCATTTGTGTGACACCATCGCGTGGCCCGCGAGTCTTACCCTTGAGCCTGGATCCTAAGGCCATTTCACGACTGCAGCCTACCGGCCTGCCGTTGCTCAGGAGTCACTTACATCCCAATACCCCAATGCTGTCAACCATGCGAATACGATCCCTCCTTGTACCCATTTTCCTTCTAGGGGCTCTCGTGGGGAGCTCCCTTACTCAGGTGCCGATGGAGCAGGGGGGTGTGCTGTCCTCGGGTAACTCGGGAACGGGGACGCGCCCTGGAGGGACTCCGCCGGGTCAAGCTGGACGGCAGGGTTCGGGGGTTCGCCCCCCCGTGACTCCTCCGGGCCGATCTGGTGTGATGAAGTCAGGTGCGTGGCCGATGGGGCCTGGTCGCACGGGAACCGGTTCGAAACCTCTCTTCTCTCTACCGGGCCATGCCGGCGTACCGGGGACCGGCTCGAGGCCGATCACGCTCCCGCAGGGGAGAGGCGGAAAGGTGGCTGTTGGTGCCGATCCTGGAGAGCGGCCTGGGGTAACCCCGCCGGGGATGAGTGCATCTTTCGGCCATGCTGCCGGGGCTCTTGGCGCAGGTTCGGGGATTCTTGGTCGGGGCTCGATCGCTCGGCTCAAGTGAGCAAGCTGGAGTCCATCCGATCGGACGGCTCCTGGAGCGTTGGCGTGCAATCGGGAATGGTGGACGTAGCGGTTGGAACTGGGACCGGGCTCGAAGTTCCGCTTGCGGATTGAGAGCGGTTGGACGCACCTCCGAATTGGACTCGTTATTGGGGCAGGCCATCCTGGTGCGGAGGGTGGAGTCGAGTGCCACCTCGAGGCGCGGAGGTCGGGAAGACGTTCACGTTTCTTGGAGTTGGAGTGACACCGTGAGCCGGTGGACAAGTCCTTGTGGTGGGCCGCGGTTTGTCGCGGTTCGCGGGCACACGCCCGCTTCGATTCGGCTCTAACACTCCTGTGCTTATGAATGCTCTTCAACTGCTTGCTCCCGCGTTCCTTGCTGTTCTAGCTGGCTTCTCGAGTCCCGTTTTGGGACAGGGTGTGAGCTCTGGAGCACCTCCCGAATGGAACCCCGGTGCGTGCGCAACGACAGAACTCGTCGCTTCCGAGACGGTCTCGAATACACTCCCTGCGGTTACCTGCGAGTGCAAAGGGAAGCAGCTCGACATCACGGGCTTCGTGATGGTTGGGGGCGTGCGGATTGGAATCACTCCTGATGGAGAGAAGGTCGACGCCGATGTTCCCATTTGCACGGGCTACACCCTGTATCCCGCCTATGACAAGTACGTCAAGGGCGGCTCGACAACGGTGAGGCCGGGGGGGGAAGCCAAGGTCTTCTACTACGCGCCCAAGTGCGACAAGTCGGAATGCGGAGGCTTCCTGTTCTTCTCATGGGGGGCCGCGGAGTGCGGCTGGATGCCGCCGCAGGAAGCGGGCGCCATCCAGAGCTACTACATGACTGGCGACTATTGCGTGAACGGTGATCCGCCGCTTCCCATGCCATAAAGAAGAGATGGTCGGGTCTGGGTGGTGCGCCTTGCGTTGGTGCATGCTGAGGCCTGATCCGTCAGCCCGATCCTCCTACGGCGCCCGTTTTACTTACCTCCGCTGGCAAAACGCACTTCCCTCCCTCTCGTCCTTAGCTCTCAACCATGATTCACATAAGTCTCGCGCTTGGCCTCCTCTCGCTGGGCTTCATCTCCCGTGACGGCTCCCAGGCTTCGGCGGCAGGCAAGGCCGATGGGCCTGTCCGCGAGTTCGTCCTAGCAGGCGAGGAGCTAGGTATTCCCGAGGGCCTTGCGCATGCAATGACCGCGATTCTGCTTGTCGAACAGGAGCTTGTGCGGCTTGGTATGCCGCCGATGCAAGACGGCGTGCCGACCGAGAGTGGAGAGTTGTACGCGAAGCGGATTTACTCCGAGGGCAGCGAGTTTCTGGCGTTTCTCGAACCGCGGCTCGAGACGTTCGACTTCCGGGGGACAGAGCTGCCGTCGATGAAGCTGGCGATTGACTCAGTGGTCTACGACGCGGGATATCGTGCGGCCAAAGAGATGCTGGCCCTGCAACCAGAGTTCGATCCGGCTTCGCTGCTGGCTTTGTATTGCGATCGGGTCGTGCGAGGAGAGCCGATGTTGGGGTCCGAGACGGCAAGCGCGTTCCACCTTACCGAACAGAGGACCGGGGCGTTGGCCCCGCTGGGGAACGGGAAAACACTAGGTGTGCTGACCTGGGGGCTCTTGTATCAGGAGGCATTCTGGGCGAGCGAAGAGCGAGATCGAGAGGCTTTCATCTCGCAGCTCTTGAGTCATGGCTTCGACTCACGCTTCGTTGCGGCAGTGGTCCGCATCGCAGTCGAGCCTCCGCTTGTCCCCGCTCGCGAGGCTCTTGCGAGTGAGAAGGGTGGCCACCCGATTGAGGGGTCGCTGGATGTTCTTCGGGGCATCGTGGGGTTCACCAAACTCCACGAGCAGCAGCTGATGGATGACCTGCGGCTGGTTCAAGAGATCAAGCGCTTGCCGGGGGACGATGAGGACCTGGACCTGCGGGACTTCACTGTGGAGGAGCTGCCGGATGGTGGGGTGCGGCGGCATCTGACGAAGCGTGGCCACATCAAGGTGTGGTTGCCGAAGATGCTGGACCTCGTTCGTCGCGAGCTCTATCCGGGCGACTACACACTTCGACTGCGTCATGGCGAGACGATTGAGGAGCGCACCCTGTTCTGGAAACAGGTCTTTGGGCTTCATGGATACTTCGCAGGGCGGGACGAGATGCTTGCCGAGCTGCGCGCCATCTTTGCAGACCAGGATGATCATCCACTCACGGCGCGGATCTTGGAACTGCAGGCGCAGGCGCTTGCGAGTGGCTTGAATGAAGAGGAGGCTCTTGAGCTTAAGTCTCTGGAAAAAGAGCGCTCGGAAGAGCGCATTCAGACCATCGAGCTGATGACGGGACTGCTTGCTTCTTACGGGGCAGGTCAGCAGTTCACGGACATGCTTGAGACCATGTCCGTGACGCTTCCGGATGCGCTCGAGCCCCTGGGCGGTGCCGCTGTGGGCAGCGTCATGTACAAGGCTTGGGGAGCTGCCGCCGTGCAAGACACTCCAGAGGTTGTGGGTGACCTGGCCGAGTACTTTGATGGAGACTCGGTGCTCTCGCCTCTTGGGGCCGAGCGGTTCTTGTACTTCGTCGGCCCGCGAGGGTACCCGGGTGGCCCAGCTCTTATGGAGCGCGTCTTCGAGGAGGGCACCGTTCGAGAGATTGCGGCCAGCATCAGCAACTCGTCCTGGTTGAAGCCCCAGCAGATTCAAATGGTGACGGAGGAGTTGCTTGAGCGATACGATCGTCCAGACTGCAGCGCCTTAGACCGGGCGAGCATTACAGGCGGTCTGATCTCGGCGATCTTGAATCAGTCCGACCCGAAACGCGCCAAGGCCGACCTCCTGCGCACAATCGAGGACGGACGCTGGATGGACTCGCAGTCCGAGAGGTCGTGGTGCACGTACCTGCCTTCCGGAACCGGCGTCACCATGAGGCGCGTTCGCGAGCTGTTCTCTGCCGCCGAGATCAAGGCACTCGTGGCGGAAGGCAAGCTGGCGAAAGGGGTCCTGTAGGGGAAGATCGCAGAGCGCAGGTGAGCTCTGCTGGGATCCGCTACGCCAGGTGGCGCTTGGGGTAGGTGCTAAGGACTTGGTCGAGGCCGCGCTGGCCGTCGGTGATGGCGAGTTCGGCGTGGTGCTCGACCGCGGAGTCGAAGGCGGCGGTGATGCGGGCTTCCAGGTCGCGGCATCGGTAAGGGCGCAGTTGGAAGGCCGAGAGCTTCTTGGCGGGGGGCAGCTCGCCCGGGTGGAAGCGCGCGAAGATCCAGTTCGTGAAGAGGCCGCTTGTGAGGGTGGCGACGTAGACGGCGTGGCCTTGGCGGGTGTGGCCGGTCATGCCCTCGAGATCCTTCTTGCCGAGGGTGATGTCCGCGCCTTCGGAGGTCTTGACTTCGAAGGCGTGGTCGATGCCGGCCAGGCGGACTTGCAGGTCGATGCCTTGGATGCTGCTCTCGACGAGGTGCTCGGCGCCGGATTCGAGGAACGCGATCGCGAGCAGCTTTTGCACGAGCTTGCCGTACTCCTTGCCGGTGCGCTGGCTGAGCTCGTCAAGCTGGCGGCGGATCTGGGGTTTCATCGGCGGGCTCCTTGGGGCTGGTGGTTGGTGCCGAGGTCGACTTGGTGCAGGGTGTCCGGCGCGGCCTCGATCAGGCGGCGGGAGAGGGGCCCTTCGTAGGTGGCGACGAGGACCGGGACGCGGGCGGACAGCTCGAGAATCGCGGCGGCGAGGCCGGACTCGTGCGTGGCGTCCAGGCTCTGCGCCGGGTCGTCCAGTTGCACCCATGCGGGCAGGCCGCGCGCGGCTCGATCTTCCACCTGCGCGAACAGCAGCGCGAAGGCGAGAGCGTTCATCGCCGCTTGGTTCAGGACGGGCGTGGCGTCGGCTCCTGTGCCGTCGATCAAGCGGTAGCTGATCTTCGTGGCGGTCTGCTTGACGTCGACGCGGATGGCAGCGGCGGGCGTGCCTTCGCGATGCGCGATGCGCCCGTAGTACTTGCCCAGGCTCTGGTTCACGGCTTGGGCGCGCTCGCGGGAGCGCTCGTTTTGAGCCTCGCGGATCATCTGCCCGATGGCATCGAGGTCGCACGCGAGCCCGGCGGCCTCGTCGATCGCTGCATCGAGGTCTTCCCACGCGGCGGTGCGCGTGAGGTCGCCGGCTGCGGCGTCGGCGCGGGCGACCGCGATGCGCCACTTGCCAAGTAGGGCCAGAACCTCGGCCTCGGTCGCGCACTGCACTGCGTAGTCTGTGGCGCGCCGGGCATCGCGCTCGAGTGCCTCGATGCGGCGCTTCCAGGCCGCAAGCTGGCGCTCGAGGCCATCGGCTTGTTCGCCCGTGTCGCCCATATCATTGGGCAGCGAGGCGCGCAGGTTTTCGGTCGTCTGGCGATAGGTGATCTCGGCGGACTCAAGCTCGGCATGCAGGCCGGCGAGCTCGGCATGCTGCTTGGCGAGCGCAGCGTCACGCTGATCGAGCGCCTCAAGCCGGGGCGCGAACCCGTTGCCGCCCTGCTGAAGCCGCGCCTGCAAGCGCGCTTCGAGCCCTGGGTCGGTGTGATCGCAGACGGGGCAGGTCACGCCCGTGCCCGCGTGGCCGCTTGTCTCGAGGTGCTTGAGTGCTTGCCGCAAGAGCGCCAGCGTTTCGTTGGCCGCGCGCTCTTCGTTCTTGAGGCTGCTGCGCTCGTCCGCAAGGCGCGCGCGCTCTGCTTCAAGCGCCGCTAGGCTTCCGTGCGCACCGGCACACGCGCTGAGCGCGGCCTGCGCATCGTCGCGCCGGCGCTTGGCGGGTGCCAAGCTGGCCCGCGCATCTTCGAGACCGCGCTGCTTGCGGCGCAGCTGCGCAGCTTCGTCTTCGAGCTGGCGGCCGGCATCCTTAACCAAACGCAGCCAGCCCGGAATCCACGCCGCAAGTTCGGCCATGTCCGTCGTGTCCGGGACCGCGGCACCATCGAGCGGGCCATCTAGGCCGCCCGCAAGCTCGCGCGCACCAGCCGTCAGGACACGCGCGCGCTCTTCGACCATGTCCCCGCTGAGCGCCGCGCGATCGACGCCTAGCTCGGCGAGGCGCGCGGTCACCTCTTGCAGCTCGACCGCTGGCCGCTCCATCGAGCGCGCGAGCTCGCCTTCGAGGTCCGCAAGCTGCGTCTGTGCGGTCTTCTGCAAGGAGCCGTAGCGCAAGTCCTTCAGCACCGCGCTTGCCGCCAAGTACGCATCAAGTCCAAGCAAGCGGCCAAGCTGCGCCGAGCGCTGGCCGTCGTCCGTCACGCGCAAGCGCAAGAGCTCTTGGTGCTGGCAGAAGCTGTGCTTCCACGTCGCCCAATCGGGCAGCTGGTTGCGCACGCGCCAGTCTTCGATCTCGCCGGGCCCAAGCACGTCGCCTCCGGGCAGCTCGAGCTCGAGCGTGTCCGCATCGCGCACCTTCGCATCCGCCGCGCGCGAGCGCCGCAGCACGACGCGCCCCTCGAGCGCGTCCATCGTCAGCGCCACAACAATCGGCCCCGCGCTCCCGCGGTGCGCCACCTCCCACGCGCCGCGCTCGTCGATGCCCGAACCCTTCTTCGCGACCTCGCTACCAAACAGGCACCACTCGATCGCGTTCAGCGCGCTGGACTTCCCCGCGCCGTTCTCGCCAAGCAGGAGCGTGAGCGGCGCGTCAAGCGCCAGCTGAAACGGCGCCCCAAACCCGCGGAAGTTCTCGGCGCGCACACTGAGCAGCTGAAACACCATTAGCGCAAGACCTCGCGCACGCGCCGCGCCTCTTGTTCCATGCGCGCCGTCAAGTCGCCGATCTGCACCGACAAGACCTCGCTCCCATCCTCGGATTCAACGAGAAGCCGCACCAACGCGAGCCGCTCATTCACCCGTACCCCGCGTTCGCGAATGCGCCGCTCTAGCTCTTCCAACACAACGTTCATCTCGATATTTCCTAGGCCTCCAGTGCCATGACGAAGGTGACTCTACCGCGCCCGCACCGTCTCCCGAAGCCAGCGAGCCCACGAACTCGCACAAGTCGCTTCACGCGCCGCTCTCCGGATGAATCCCGGTGCGATTTCCGAATGAGACTGTGCGACCGCGGGCTCTCAGCGCCTGCTTGCGATGGTCTTGGGAGAGAGGGCCTTGGCGCGCGCGACGAGGTCAAGGAACTCGGTGCGCTCGCCAGCCAGGTCGGGCCCGACAGCACCCGTTGCAAGAGCCAGGGCACTCTCGAGGGTGGCGTTGCCCGCGAACTCGGAGTGCGCCAGCAGCATGCCCGTCTCGGCGAGGGCCGCTGCGAAGCGGAAGTCGTTCGACGTGGTCGCCAGGCTTGAGTCGGAGTCACGCACGACGCAGTCGAGCCGTTGGCTGTGATCCGAGTCGGGCTCTTTCCAGCGCAGCTTGAGCGTCATGAGCTCACCCGTGCGGGCGGCCGGGAGCGGCGCGAAGCGTGAAGCCTGATACTTCAGCGGGTCGACACCCTTGGCGAGGTCGCGGCCGCTAGGAATGATCTCGTACAGCGCGGTGACCGAGTGCCCCAGGCCGACCTCGCCCGCGTCCTTCGTATCGTCGTTGAAGTCCCGCGCGGCGAGCCGGCGGTTGGCGTAGCCGACAAGGCGGTACGCGTCGACCTCAAGCGGGTTGAACTCGACCTGGATCTTCACGTCCTTGGCGGCCACGGCGAGCATCCCGGGGAGCCCCTGGACGAAGACGCGCCGCGCCTCGCGGAAGTTGTCGACGTAGGCGTACTGGCCGTTGCCGTGGTCGGCAAGTTTCTCAAGCGCAGCGTCTTGAAGGTTGCCGGTTCCGAAGCCGAGCACGGTCAAGAACACCCCGGACTCCGCCTCCTTCTCGATCAGTGCGGTGAGCGCAGTGCGGCTGGTGATGCCGACGTTGAAGTCGCCGTCGGTGGCCAAGATGACGCGGTTCTGTCCGTCTTCGCGGAAGTTCGCTTCCGCGATCCGGTAGGCGTCGAGGATGCCCGACTCGCCGTTCGTCGAGCCGCCCGAGTGCAGCGCGTCGATCGCCGCGAGCAGGGCGTCCTTGTTCGAGCCCGATGTCGACGCGAGGTGCACGCGCGAGTTCGAGGCATAGGTCACGATCGCGACGCGGTCGCGCTCATCGAGCTCGCCGACCATGAGCGCGAGGCCGTGCTTGACGAGTGGCAGTTTGTTGTCGGGCCTCATCGAGCCCGACGCGTCGATCAGGAACACCAGGTTCATCGGCGGGCGCTCGTCGCGGCTGACGCGCTTTGACTGCAAGCCGACGTGAACAAGCCGGTGCTCGGGTGCCCACGGGCAGGCGCCGGTCTCGACGTGAAGCGCAAGCGGAGCTTCGCCCTTGGGCTCTTCGTAGGTGTAGGTGAACGCGTTCAGGAACTCTTCGACGCGCACGGCATCGGGCGGGGGCAGCTGGCCGTCGCGCAAGAAGCGCCGCACGTTGGTATAGGATGCCGTGTCGACGTCGATCGAGAACGTGGAGAGCGGTGCGGTCGCGGTGCGGACGAAGGTGCTCGGCGGCGCGGCCACGTACGACTCGCTTTCGGGCGTGGCTGGCTCTTGAGCCGGGCGTGCACCAGAACCTCCCATTCCAATGATGTCGCCAACGGTGTCCGAGTCGAAGGGCGAGTCGGAGTTCGCGCTGCTGGGAACACCTGCGGGGGCGGCAGTGGAGGACTCGCTCCATGCGACGGCTCTGCTTGCGCCACGGGCGTTGTCGGTCGCGGGCGCCCCCGGTGACACGGCCACGATGAGCGCGGCGGAGGTGCGCGGCTCTTGATGTCCGAACGGGTCCCAGATGGCTAGCAAGACGCCGAGACTAGCAACCGTGAGGATGGCGAGGCCGAGTGAGAGCGCACGCGTCGCGAGCGGACTGTTTCGTTTCTTCATGTGCGTCTGCGCTTGGTGAGGGTCATGGGCTTGACCCTCACCAACGCACGCAACTCTGCCCGGTTCAAATCCCGGGGCGGTCAACGACCCGACGCAGGAGCGCGGCTCCTGCAGCCACGCCTACTTCGGCTGCGCGAACACTTCGAAGTCCGGCGCCAGCTCGACACCAAGCTCGACCTTCGTGACCGTCGAGACGATGCTGCCGGTGTAGGCGTTGGACTCGATCGAGGTGTGCGCGACCTGTTCGCCGTCGACGTCCTTGTAGTCCGACAGCGTGGACGTGACGTTGACCTTGATCGGGCCCTCGGCCGTCACGTTGTCGGTGCGCAAGAGGTTGCCGTTGGTCGGGTCGACGAACATCGTCCATTTGGGGTACGCGGCGTTCTGCAGCTCGATGACGAGCGCCTGCTTGCCGTCGAGCTCTTCGAAGCGCACGGGCTTGGCCGAGTCGAACGTCTGGCGCCAGTCGCCGAGCAGCGCGCCAGGCATCGAGTGGAGGAGCTGCACGCGCCGGGCCCCGGTCATCTCTCGGTAGCCAGTCGCCTCGTCGTAAATCCACGTGGCCTCTTCCGAGATGCCGACACTCGTGCTGCCAAACGCGCCAAAGTCCATCTCGATGCGGGCCGCCGGCGGGCTCAGGCGCGCCTCCATCTTGAACGTGCCCTCAAGGCCCGACTGCAGAACGCGGACCGTTCCGCTCGAGCGCAGACTGCCGTTCTTGGCGAGCAAGGCTCCGAGTCCACGCTTCGGGTGCGCGCCCAGCAGCTTCTCAAACAGCTGGTCGAGCTTGGCGGTCGAAGGCGCGAGCGCAACCGGCGCCTCGCCGACTCTTGGGACCTCGCGCTCGGTGCCGCGCTCGAACAGCGTGAGGCCGGTCACGACGCCCGCTTCGTCCACGTTGAAGCGCGCGGCGAGGACGTCCGTGATCCAGAACGCGCGCTTGCCTTCGTCGTCCGGCGTGCGCAGGTCGTAGACCATCTGGCTGGGGATGTCGATCGCGAGGCGGTTGCGGTGGATCAGCACGACGATGTCCTCGTCGAGGGCCGGGTCGTGGAAGGTGCCAAGGAACGGCTCGAGCTCGGCCAGCGGGATCAAGGGCGCGGCCTCGTAACCCTCGCGCGGCAGGTCGAACGCCATGCCGCCTTGGAACATGTGCATGCCGACCACGTTGCCCGCCTCATCGCGCACGAAGTCGACGGCGATCGCGTCGGTCATCCGGAAGAACCACTTGCCCGATTCGTCGGGGCTCTTGAGCTCGTAGACCATCTGGCCGGGCACGTCGACGGCCAGGTGTTCGTTCTGCACGAGGACCCTGAACGTGGCGTGATCAAACGAGCCGAACTCCGCTTCGAAGTTGCCGAGGTAGTCGTCGAAGTCGGTCACTTCGGCGGCTGCGGGCACTGTGGATTCCTCGGGTGCATCGCCCATCAATCCTTCGAAGACGATCTCGATCGACTGCGTCTGCAGCGGCGTGGCGGTCACGTTCATCAAGAGCACAAAGCCGACGTGTTGTTCTGGCAGCAGTGCAACCTCGGCCGAGAAGCCGTCGATGTTGCCGCCGTGCTCGACGACTTGGGTGCCGTTGTCATCGTGCAGCATCCAGCCAAGGCCATAAGCGCTCTCCGAGCCCATCGGCGTGTTCGCGGTCCAGGTCTCATTCAGGGCGTCCTCGCTGATCAAGCGCTGGCCTTCGAACTCGCCGCGCCCCAAGAGGAAGCGCAGCCACTGCGACATGTCGCGAACGTTCGAGTCGATCGCTCCGGCGGGGGCGATCGCAACGAGCTCGCGCATCGGCTTGTGCTTGAACTCTCCGCTCTCTGGCTCCCACTCGTAGCCGAGCGCGAGCCGCTCGTCTTTCTGCGCGGCGGCGGCTGAGAGCTGCGAGCTCGACATGCCAAGCGGCGCGAAGATGCGCGACTCGATCAGCTCGTCCCACGACTTGTTCGCGGCCGCCGCTTCGGCCATGCCGGCGGCGAGGAACATGACGTTGTTGTAGATGAACTTTTTACGGAAGCCGGCCGTGGGCTCGGCGTGAATCGCCGTCTTCAGAATCAGCTCGCGGCTGGCGCGGCCGCCTGCCCAAAGCGGCGTCATGCGCGCGAATCCTGTGCGGTGTGACATCAGGTCGCGCAAGGTCACGACGGCGTCGGCGTCGTCCGTGTCGATGGGCAGCTTGAAGTCCGGCAGGTACTTGGTCACCGGATCGTCGAAGTCGAGAACACCGTCATCCTGCAACATGCCGCCGAGCGCCGTCGTGAAGGCCTTCGTGCTTGAGCCGATCGCAAACAGCGTGTCGCCGTCAACCTTGCGGCCGGTCTCGATGTCCGCAAGCCCAAACCCGTGCGTCAGAATGACCTCGTCGTCCTTCACAATCGCGAGCGCCATGCCCGGGATGTGATTGGCGACGCGCTCTTCTTCGAGGCGCTCGACGATGCTGGCAAGGCGCTCTTCGAGGGTCTTGTCGGGACTTGTGATGGCGCTCGTGCGTGGTGCAGGCGGCGCGGGCTGCGAGGGCAGCGTGGCCGGCAGAAGCGCGGCCAGAGCGGTGGCAAATAGGGAAAGCATGGCGGTCTCCGAAAGGGAAAAGTGGGGGTCTACTGACCCGGATGGACAAGGGCTCTGGCGCGGGCCAAGAGCTCGTTGGATTCGTCGTTGCCTGGAAGGGCAGTCAGTGGAGCGAGCGTTTGATCGAGGTCTTCAAGCTCGCCAAGGCGGAACTGAACAGCGGCCTGAAGGATGCCCTTGCGCAGCTCCTTGCCGTCGTCGGTGGGGAACTCGCTCAGGATGCGTTGTGCAGAGGCGAAGTCGGCCGGCGTGCTGTCTGCGTGCTCGGCGACGGTCATGATTAGGTCGCTTAGACGCTCGGCGGCGATGTCGTCGTCGTCCTCGTCGCCGAACTCGCGCGTGAAGTGCATGTAGCCTTCGCCGGCACGCAATGCGTAGTCGAGACTGCCGTGCTGCAAGAAGAGGCCTGCGGCGGCCGACAGGTTCTGTCCGTACAGCGGACTGTCGGCCTTCCAGCGCGACGGCGCAACCTCAAGAAAACGCATCAGCGTGCCATCTGCAGTTCTGACATTCTCGGGACCCGTGCGCAGGCGCTGCATTTGGTACAGCGAGTCCAAAGCACTCATCAAATAAACCGGCGCAGGATCCTCGACGCGCTCGAAGGCATCGACGGCCTCTTTGAGAGCGACGCGCGCGTCGTCTTGCCGGCCGGCGCCCATCAGGTACATGCCCTTGCCAAAGCGCGCGTTCGCGCGCACCAAGTTGCCCTCGGGGAAGGCCGCATCCACAGTCGTGATGAGGCGATCGTACTGCGGCGTCAGGTCACCGTGATCGGGATTGGCAACCGCCGTGACAAGCCGCTCTTCGAGCAAAGTCACGACTTGATAGAGCCGCTTGGTCTTACTGGTTTCCAAGATCGCAAGCGCCTCGACAAACAGATCATCGGCAGCCTTGTAGTTGCCTTCATTTCCATAGAGGCGCGCGAGTTCGAGGCGTGGTGCCGAGCTCGTAAGTGTCGGCCCGCCCGGCTGCAGTGCTTCGATGCGCAAGGCTTCAATCAGCGATGCACGAGCTAAGTCGAGCTCGCCGTTCAGGCTCTGCACGACCCCCAAGTTGCCCAGTGTGCGGCCGGTCATGGCGTGCTCGGGCCCCAGCGTGGAGCGGTAGATGGCAAGTGCTTCGCTATACAGCTCTTCCGAGACCTCGAGGTCATTCGCGTTGCGCAGCTGGCCCGCCATGGCGGCCAGCGTGGCGGCGACGGTGGCGTCGTCATCGCCGAACGCCTCGCGGGCGGTGGCGAGCAGCGCGCGCACCTCCACGTCGAGCCCATCGGGACTGCCGACGACGGCCAGCATCTCGGTCAGCGCCATGCGGATGTTGTTCGAGCGCTTGGCCTCGGCCTTCGCCGTGAAGTAGCCACCCAGCGCAAGGACTAGGCCGAGCACGAGCCCGGTCATCGCCAGCGCACCTGCCGCGAAGAGACGCCGGTTGCGCAGGATGAGTTTTTTGCCGCGGTACAGAGCGCTGGGCGGGCCGGCCAAAACAGGCTCGTTGTTGAGGTGCCGCACGACGTCGTCGGCCAGCTCGGAAGCCGAGTCGTAGCGGCGCGTGCGGTCCTTCGCGATCGACTTCATCACGATCCAATCGAGGTCTCCGCGCAGCAGCTTGACGAGGTCGGCGCCTTCGCTACTGCGGCTCTTTGCCAGAGCGGTGAGCGGACCGCCGGAGCTCGCGAGGCGCGTGGATGGCGCCGGTGGCTCGTCCTCGCGAATCATGCGCGTCATCTCGCCGTAGCCGCCGCTGCGCAGCGTCTTGGCGTCAAACGGCGTCGAGCCAACAAGCAGCTGATAGATCAGGACACCAAGCGCGTAGATGTCGGTGCGCGTGTCGACGTCGAGCCCGCTCATCTCGGCCTGCTCGGGGCTCATGTATTCGGGCGTGCCGATGAACTGGCGGAACTCGGTGAAGAGCGTCTTCTCGGTCAGCTTTTGGCTGGTGGCCTTGGCCACGCCGAAGTCGATGATCTTGACGACCGGCGTGCCGTCGTGCGAGGTCACGAGCACGTTGCCGGGTTTGATGTCGCGGTGAATGATGCCCTTCTGATGCGCGTGCTGCACGGCGCGGCACGCGTCGATGAACAGCTGCAGTCGCGCCTTGGTGGACAGCTGGTTTTTGTCGCAGTACTCGTCGATGGGCACGCCGCGCACGAGCTCCATCACAAAGTACGGGCGGCCCACGTCCGTCGCGCCGGCGTCCAAGACGCGCGCGATGTTCGGGTGCTCCATCAGCGCGAGCGCTTGGCGCTCGGCTTCGAAGCGGGCGATCACCTGCTTGGTGTCCATGCCCAGCTTGATGATCTTCAGCGCGACCTTGCGGCGGACGGGCTCTTCTTGCTCGGCCATGTACACGACGCCCATGCCGCCTTCGCCGATCTCTTGCAACAGCTTGTACGGACCGATGCGCGCGCCGGGCTCGGCGCCGAGTGCGGTCGCGGGCACGACGGACTCGATCGGGGCTTTGACGAGCGGCGCCTCGAGGAACGACGCCGTCTCTCCATGGGCTTCGAGCAGCGCAAGGACGCGGCGCTTGGTGTCCGCGTCGGTGCCGCAGGCCTCGTCGAGGTAGGCCTGGCGCTCGGCCGGCGACTGCAGAGCGAGGGCTGCGTGGAAGAGATCTTCGAGGGAGGGGTTCATGGGCTTTGGACTTCCGTCCACAGACTCCTGCGCCGTCTGGCGCGCGGGCGCCTCATGGATCGGCTAGGTTTCCGAAGAAAACGGCGGCGGCTCGGCGGGCGCCGCTCCTTCCTTTAATAGATCGTGCAGGAACGCCTTGGCGAACAGCCAGTCGCGGTCGGCCGTGGCGCGCGAGATCGAGAGCGCCAGGGCGGCCTCTTCGATGCTCATGCCGGCGAAGAAGCGCAGCTCGACGAGCTGGGCCTTGCGGGGGAAGTCGGCGGCGAGCTGCGTGAGCGCCTCGTCCAGCGCCAAGAGGTCGAGCGGGTCGACGGCCTGCATCTTGCCACTTGCCGCGGCCGCGAACCCCGAGTCGAGCTCGACGCGCTTGCGATCGCCGCCGCGCTTCAGCCGCGCCTTTTCGCGCGCGCGGTCGACGAGGATGCGCCGCATGGCCTCGCCGCACGCCGCAAAGAAGTAGCGCCGATCGCGGAAGTCGGCCTCGCCCTCACCGCCGATGCGCATCCAAGCCTCGTGCACGAGCGCCGTCGCTTGCAGCGTCATGCCGGGGCTCTCGGCGCGCAACTTGTGCGCCGCAAGCCGCCGCAGCTCGTCGTACACAACCGCCAAGATGCGGTCGCCCGCACCGGGCGCGCCATCGGCAAGCTGCTGGAAGAGGCCTGTGAGTTCGGTCATGTCGGATGAGACCGTAGCCGCCGGGCTGCCCGCCGCAAGCGGAATCGCGAATGTGGGGGAGCACTCGCGCCTACTTGGCGCCGATCTGCGTGCAGCGGTACTGGTAGCTGATTGTGGTGTTGTCGCTGCTGGCGGCGGCGGGCGCGAGGCGCAGGGTGAACTCCAGGATGTCGCCCTCGACGACGTGCAGCGTCTCGCGGATCGGGAAGAAGGCCTGGCGCCAGTGCGTGGCGGGGCTGCTCGGGCTGGTCGAGAGTTGGATGCCTTCGGCGAGGTCCAAGTCGAACCAGCCGGCGACACCGTGCACGCGTGCGGGGCGCTGGATGTGGAGCAGCGCGCGGGCCTCGAGCGTGGGGCTGTCGTTCGTGTGGAAGTCGACTTCGGCTAGCGTTTGGGGCTCGGCGAGCAGCGCGTCCGGCGCGACGGTCTCGTTCATCAGCTTGGTTGAGAACAGCTCGTAGGCGGGCGTGAAGTCGATGCCTTGCACGTCGTGCCAGAAGTCCAGCTTCGCGTATGCCTCAGGTGCCTCGACCGGTGAGACCTTGAGGTTGATCTTGCGTGGAAGCAGGGTGCCGCCGGGTTTGAGAAAGCGGCGGCGCGCGTCGGCCGTGAAGTCCAACGTGCTCTCGTCGAGGCCGAAGCAGCCGAGGGTCTCCGACACGATCAGGTCAACGCGCTCGGGCAGCTCGACGTCCTTTGAGTTCGCCTCGAAGAACACAACGCGGTCCTCGAAACCGTTGCGACCGGCGACGGCGCGCGCGAGCTCGATCGCGTTCGACTTCTCGATGCAGTACAGCTTGGCGGCTCCGGCGCGCAGGGCCATGAAGCCGAGGATGCCGGTGCCCGCGCCAAGGTCGAGGACCACGTCGCCGGGCTTGACGCACGCCTCGATCGCCTGGGCATAGGCGCCCATGCGGACCTCGTCGGAGAGCATCTCGAAGAAGTCGTTGTACTGGACGAGGGCCTTGTTGGAAGCCATAGGGCGCAGCGTAGCACGCACCCATGTGCGGGGTTCGGGTTCTGGCTGGACCGATTGCCTGGCGTGCCGGCACCGCGTAGTGGGCGAACGGGTAAGCTGCTTGCATGGGTCTGGCACTTCGGAAAGGACTGCTTTGGGGTGGGGCTGTTGTTCTTGCGTTGAGCGCGTGCGCGCCCTCCTTGCCAGATGGGCTGACAGCCGAGCTTGTGCGGGTTGAGCCGGGCGGCGAAGTTTGGCTCGACGATTTGGTGCTTGGGAACATCGAAGAGCCACAGACTGCGGACGCGCTTGCGGCGGCGCTGCGGCCTGTTGCGGCGGCGATGCAAACCGAGTACTTCTTGCCGGATGAGAGGCCCGATCACGAAGGCCGCGGCGCGCAGATCCCGGACGGCACCTTGCGCGTCGAGGTGGCGCCCGACGCCACGTTTGGCGAGCTGAAGGCCGTCCTCGAAGCGATTGCGGTGACCGACGTGCGCATCTGGAAGTTCGCGATCGAGCCGTGCGAGGCGACGCGTGATCGGCGGCTTCGTGTGTACGGAATCAAGGAGTGGGACAACGTCTGCAGCATGCTGCCTGAGGGACCGTTCTGGTCGCTCGGCGTGGTGGCCGGCCCGGACTCTGCGCCGCGCTATGGGGTGGTCGACTACGACAAGCGCGAGGGGCATCGCGCGCCGGCGGTGCTGGCTGCGAGCCCTGGGGAGCTCTTGCAGTTGCTCGGCGAAGCTGCCGGCGAGCTGGCGAGCCAGCCGCGTGTCACGCGCGTGGCGACCGAGCAGCAGCTAGCTGACGAGCCGGGCATTCCCGCCGCAGTTGTGCTGCGCGCGATGGCCGACTTCGAGCCCGAGCGCTCGGACTGGACGTTGGAGCTGCTCGCGCCGCTCGAGTGAATCTCAGTCGGTGGGCCACTCGGCGAACTGTGGCAGGTCACTGACGTGTTCGTACCACGGCGCGCGGCTCTCCCAGAAGATGCTGCGGCCTGGCTTGACCCCCGGATCTGCGTCCAGGCTGCCGGCTGGGATCACCCAGAACTTACCTGTTGATGACATGCTGGGCATGGACGAGCCGCAGGTCTTGCAGAAGGCCGTTGGGAAGGGCGGTTCGGCGTCCAGCATGTAGGTGCCGCGGTTCTCGGCGCCGCGCTGCCACTCGATGCCCTCCGCGTTCGTGAACAGGTTCGCCGCGTGCGCGCTGCCGGTGAAGCGGCGGCAGCGCGAGCAGTGGCAGTACTGAAAGCCGAGGATCTCGCCGGTGATGCGGAACGAGACCGCGCCGCACAGGCAGGTGCCTTGCAGGGCTTCGTTTGGGGCAGTTTGGGGGTTGCTCATGGCCGCAACGATACGGGGCAGCTTGGACCGGCAAACCGTCTTCCCGAGGAAATCCTTGTCGTCAGCCGGGCCGGTGGTGGTGCGAAGCGCGCTTGTCGCGTATCCTCACGCGCCTTGGTTCGGGGCGTGGCGCAGTCTGGTAGCGCGCTGCATTTGGGGTGCAGAAGTCGGAGGTTCAAATCCTCTCGCCCCGACCATCTTTCCGCTCAGTCTTGGGTCTGCCGCATGTCCTCGACGTAACCGAGGGCTTCGAGGCGCGCACGCAGGCCCTCATCGACCTCGCCTTCGGCCGTGGTGGTCTCCAGCTCGGCCGCGCGGGCCTCGATCGCCTCGAACGTGGCGCGCACGTGGGCGAGCTCGGCGTCCGTGGTGGGCAGCGGGTTCTCTTCGAGCGGGTCGGCCGCCAGGTCGTAGCTCTCGCGCTCGATGTCGTTCTTGATGAACGTGTCGAGGCCAAGCGGCGACCAGATGGTCTTGTGGTTGCCGCGTCGCACGGCGAACTTGACGGCGAGGTTCTGCACCTCGGCGAGCACCTCGCGGTCGGGCAGCGGATGCAGGAGGCTCATGCCGGACAGCTCGGAGCGCGGCGCGATGTCGAGCGCTTCGAACAGCGTTGGCAGCACGTCGACCAGCGACGCGGGCTGCGCGCTCCGACCCGGCGCGAAGTCGCCGCGCTCGACGTCTGCGCGGTCGCCGATGAACAGCAGCAACGGCACGTGCACCATCTCTTCATACAGGATGTGCCCGTGGCCGACCTTGCCGTGATCGCCGAGCTCCTTGCCGTGGTCCGACACGATCACCACGATTGAGTCCTCGAGGATGTCCAGCTGCTCGAGCTTCGCGAGGAAGCGCCCGACGCCGTTGTCGGCCTGGCGCACGCTGGCGTCGTACAGACCGATCAGGTCTTCGAAGTCTTGGGCCGTGCCGTCCTCGCCCATGTTGAACAGAAGCTGCAGCGCGTTTGTGTGCGCGTCGAGCCCGCCCGCTAGCGTGGCGGCTTGCCCGGTCGCTTCGATCGCGCCTTCCGACGGATCAAACTGGTGCGCGACGTACGTGTGCAGGAACAGCATGAGCTCTTCGCGGCGGTGCTCGTCCAGCCAGTCCGTCACGCTGGAGATGTCCGCGTCGCGCAGTAGCTGCATGTCGACGCCGGGGATCTTCTGCACGTCCTTGGCGAGGCGCACGGACTCGGTGTTCACCATCGGGTCCGCCGTGCCATAGGCGTCGAAGCCACGGCCGAAGCCGAAGTCGGGGTCGACAAAGCCGCCACCGGTGAACGCGCGCGTGGTGTAGCCGCGCGCCTGCATGGCCTCGGCAAGCAACGGGCTGCGGCCGGGGTCGGGCCGGCGATCGGCGCCCTGCACGCCGTGCAAGCTGGGGACCTGGCCGGTGAACAGCGACATGTGCGACGGCAGCGTGTAGGCGCCGTTGGACCAGGCCTGTTCGAAGACCAAACAGCGCTCGGCAAAGGCGTCGATCGCGGGCGTTGTAGGGCGCTGGTTACCAAACAGCGACATGCGGTCGGCGCGCAGCGTGTCGATCGAGATCACGATCACGTTCGGTCGGCGGGCTTTGCGCGCGGGCGCATCCGGCAGCAGGGCGCGCGGGACGAGGCGCGGCTCGCCGATCAACAGCAGCGGCGACTCGGCGGCGGTCTGTTCGCTCGCGGCTGTGATGACAAGCTCGAACGCATCGCCGGCAAGTTGCATATCCGCGGGGAGCTGCAGCTTCAGGTTGTGCCAGCGGCTCTGCGTCGCGTCTTGGCTGCGGAGGGTCTCTGTGACCTCCGCAATCGGCGGGCCTTGACTAGCGGCAGGCTGGACCGCGACGTGCAGAGTCAGCGCGCGATCAAGCGGCAGCTCGAGCGGGTCGGTTTCGCTCGGGACCAGTCCGAGCGAGAGGTCGATCTGGTCGCCGGGTTTCGGTGAGTGCGTCAGAGGTAGGTGCAGCATCTCGCCCGCCGCGAGCGCCAGACTGCGGCGGTGGGTCATGGCGATCGTGGCGTCGTGCAGGCGCGCGGTGGCGACGGGGTTTGTGGCGTCGCTGCCAAACAGGCGCGCGAGGCGATCGGTTTGCGTTGCCGTGCGCAGCCCGAGGTCTTGGAACTGCGCGGTCAGGTTTGGATCGGGTTCGAGATCGTTCGCCTCGCCATCGACACCCAAGAGCGCCAGCAAGACAACGAAGTGCGTGTCCGGGCTCGTGCGGAAGAACAGCTGGCGCGCTTCGCCCGCGTCGCTCTGGACCGGATCGCCAAAGTGGCCGCCGATCATGTGCGCGGGGAAGTTGGCAAGCTGCGCATCGGTGGGGCGCGCCGCGAACTCGATCACACCGAGCTTCGCAGCTTGACCAAGAGTGCCAAGGCCGCGGCCGCTGATTGTGGCCTCGAAAACAAGCGCCGTCGCCGGCGGGACTTCGACGGTGCCGAGCCACGTGCTGGGCTCGGGGCCGAGCGTGAGGCTGGCAGTCGAGCCCGAAATCTGGAGCGCAGCGCCGGGAGCTTTCGCTTCCAATTCGACGGGGATGCCGTGCCAAGGGAGCGCGCGCCACTCTTCTAGCTCGGTCTTCCCGAACGACTTGTGGAACAGCCGCGCGGTCGTCGAGGCGCTTGGTGTCAGTAGCTTCGCCTCGGCGATGCCGTCAAAAAGCCGCACGGGAGCACTTGAGGCGGCCGGCGCCGTGGACTTCGACGAGCAGCTAAGGCCCAATAGGCCGAGCCCGATGAGCGTGACGAGACGGAGAAGGCGTGGGGGGGCGGCGGACATGGCCCCAAGATAGCAGCCGCCAGCCGCCGCGCCCGAGAGTCGTTCTTGAACACCAGTGTTTCCCAAAGAATGCCGCGAGAGGAGTATGCTGATTGATCATGGATTTTGGTCTGACCGATACTTGGCTCCCGCTGCTTGGCTTCACCGCCTTCTTCGTGGGCTTGCACGCGCTCGCCCTTGTGCGGCTCGAGCCTGTGTACCCGCGCGCGTTCAAGCTGTCGCGCGGTGCCGCCGCGCTGATCTTGACAACGCTTGGAACGGCGGCTCTGATCGGTGGCCACGAGCATTGGCGCGAGGCCTACCTCTATCACCAAGCGGCTGACGATTGGATGCGGCTTGGGCTGCTCGTTGTGTACGGGCACTTGATGGCCGACTTCATTTGGATGGCCGTTGGGCGCTTTGGGTATGGCATTCGCCCGCGCCGCGATCTGATCATCCACCACAGCTTGGGTGCTGTGGGTTTTGGTGCGGCGCTTGTGCTACAGATCGGCTACGCGTTTGCGCTCTTGACGATGATCACCGAGCTCTTGCCGCTGACGACGGGCATCAACGCGTGGGGGAAGCGCATTGCGATTCCCGCCGTCGTAGATGTGGCCGATCGCGCGCGCCTGCATGTCTTGGCGTGGCTTCGCTTGCCGCTGTGGATCGGGCTGCTTGCGCTTGTGATTCTGGCGATCCTCGGCGGTCCCGAGGACGGCATGCGGCCAGCCTATCTGGTTGCTGGTGCGGGGCTCGTCGGGCTGATCGGCCTGGACATTTACTGGATCGGCAAGTGCCGCGAGCGCATCGACTTCTACTAAGCGACTAGCCTTGTTGAGCCCAAACGGCGGCGACGGCTTCGTCCAACTCGGCTCGTGTGAACGGCTTGCGCAGAAAGCCGTCGGCGCCGGGGCCGCACTCTTTCGAGCTGTAGCCTGAGATCACAAGGACCGGCAGCGTGCTCCCACTCTGACGGAGTCTCGCGAGGACCTCGTTGCCATGCATGTCGGGGAGCATCAGGTCCAAGAGGAGCAGGTCGAAAGGGCCTTTGTTCTCCAGCTTTTGAAGCCCGGAGCTAGCGTCTTCTGCGGTCTCGACATGGTGCCCAAGTGAGTCGAGCAAGAGCCTGGTTGTGCGGCGCACGGCGGCTTCGTCGTCGATGATCAGGATGTGCAGAGAATCCTGATCGGTGGGTAGGGCCTGCACCGCGGCTGGGTCTTTGTCGGAGATCAGCGGCAAGTAGATACAGAAGCGCGTCCCGCGGCCGGGGCTGCTGTGCACGCGAATCGTGCCGTTGTGGCGCTTGACCGTGCCGTATGTCGCCGCGAGTCCAAGCCCCGTGCCCTTGCCCTGAGGCTTGGTCGTGAAGAACGGATCGAACATGCGCGCAAGGACTTCGGGGTCCATGCCCTCACCATTGTCCGAGATGCAGAGCTCGATCGCCTCGGCGCCGGACTCGTTGCCCGGCTGCGGCATCACCTCCATCGGCAGGGGGACGTTAGCGGAGCTGATCCGCAGCTTGCCGCCTTCGGGCATCGCATCGCGCGCGTTGATCGCGAGGTTCAGGATCGCACTCTCAAGCAACGAGGCGTCACCCGAGACGACGCTGTGCATTGCGTTCCATTCGCTCTCGACCGTGATGCGTCGATCAAATGTGCGGCTTGCGATGCGGCTGACCGTCTCGGCGATCGCGTTCAGATCGACGGGCTCTAGGCTGGTGGGCTCGGATCGCGAGAAGGCGAGCAAGTGGCTAACAAGATCGGCCGCCTTGCGCGAGGCGCTGAGGACCTCGACGGTGAAGCTGGCAACGTTGGTGGGGTCCGGCTTGGCCTGCATCAGCTCTGTGTAGCCGATGATTGCGCTTAGGAGGTTGTTGAAGTCGTGCGCGACTCCGCCAGCAAGCTGACCGAGCGCGTCCATCTTTTGCGAGTGGCGCAAGCGCTCTTCGACCGAGCGATGCTCGGTGACGTCGTGCAGAAGTAGCTGGGTCTCGTTGTGCCCGGGGACTTGCGCGACAACGGCCTCGACGAGGAGGCCGCCGACGAGACGGAGGTCGTGGGATTCGGTGGCCTTCCCGGCCAAAAGGGCGCGCATCGACTCGACCGATTCAGGCTGGAAGAGGGCCTCCCATGGCTGGCCTACGATCCGCTCTGGGTCCTCCAGATGAATGCTTTCCTGGGCGGTTCGATTCGCCGTTGTGACGACTCCGCTCACGTCGAGCGTGAGCCCCATAAGCGGGCTGTGATCGAACAGCGCGCGGTAGCGCCCCATGGTGGCCTCAAGCTCGCGCCGCCTCTCGGCCAAGCTGTTTTGCAGGTTCGCCATGGCCTTGTGGACGCCGATCATGGCGCCCTCGGCAAGCTCGCTTTGGCGCGCGATCGCGGACTTTTTGAGCGCTGCGATCGTCTCCTCGGCCGCGCGTAGCTTGTCTTCAAGTTCTTGGCGGCTTCGCGCGCTGTTCATTGAGGTTCTCCGAACAGGACGCCCGTTAGGGTGTGGTTCACAAGGAGAGGACCATAGAACTCACCGTAGGTCGTGAAGCCCACCGTTGGGACCTGGTTGTAGACCTGGGCGAGCTCTTGGAGCTGACCGGAGGCGCGTGCGCCAAGCAGGCGTCCTCCGCAGTCGAAGAGGAGCTGCCCCGCGGGTCGTTCGAAACGTTCGAGAACTCGCTCGAGCACCCGCTTGGTGTGTTCGACGATGTCACCTTGCGCCATCACGGTGAGGACCGTTCCGGCCTCGATGGCCCCGCCCATCAGCAGCGAGCTGCCACTGACGCTCATGACCGAGCGGTTGTACATCGCCTTCGGCCCGCCGTGGAAGCCGAACACGAGCGGTGCCTTGGCGAATGCCAGGCCGGGATCGGCTTGCAACTGGTCGAGGCTGATGCCAAGCAATTCAGCGGCGACGGTTGTTGCTGGCTGGCCGTCGAGTCGGTGGATCATGCGCGTCTCGGGGTCCGCGCTTGTGACCACGACGGTCCGATCGGTGGCTCTGTAGTTGTGCCCCGCGAACGCGTGGAAGGGCACTCCCGGTTCGATCAAGAGCAGCATGGCCGCGCCCGAGTGGCACGTGTTGCCCGCCGCGACCAACGTCTCTTGGAACTTGAAGTTGTCGCCCGCGCTGCCGCCCACAAGGGGCACGTTCGGCGCCGCGAGCCCGATGGAGGCCAGCAGGACTTCTTCGGCGCCGGAGAGGCCATCGGCCAACATGATGAAGAGGAACTTCTCAGGGGAGGCGGCGAGATCTGCCGCCGTCCGCCCGAGCTGTTGCGCCAGTTTGGCGATGAGCGTGGGGCCCTCTTCGAACGGGAAGTTTGCCAAGTCGAGAATCTCTTCGCCTGCGATCTTGGCGGGCGCACCAAGTCCGAGGGCCGAGACCTGATCCATGACAAAGCCTTCGGCTGAAATCTCGCCGGCGGTTGAGCATCCGGCGACGACCGCACCCGGGAAGCGCTTGGACAGCTCGGTGGCCAAGGGGCGCAAACCATCGCACGAGAAGAAGAGCACAAGCTTCGGATCAATCGGAGCGAGCGCCGATGTGACCGTGTCCGCACACGCGACAATGTCGGTTGCGCAACATGCGGCAACACGCAAAAAGGAGCTCTTGGGGGAGGTGCTCACAACTTCATTCTAGGTTGGGAAGCCCAGGTTTACGGCAAGTCTTTCACCCGTGATCCGGGAACGACGTCCAGTTTCCCGTCCGCGCGCCAGCGCACGATGCACTTTGTGCCGCCGTCGTAGTCTTCGGTCCGTACGAGCAACGTGGCGACCTCCCCAAACACCTCGCAAGGAGTGTCCAGAGGCTGATCCAGCCCGCGCCAATACCGCACGAAGGGGTTGTGCTCCCACTCGTGGCCCAAGGTGGTCTCGTCGCGGTGGCCGGGCAGCACAATGGTCTCGTGATCGAGGCCCATCAGGCGCTCCAGGATCGAGCGCTTGAGGTCATCGTGTTCCGCGTGACCCGGCGCGCGTGTCCCGCCGACGCTGCCTTTGAACAGCGTGTCGCCAGTGAACAGGCGCCGCTCGCCGGTGGCGCGCTGCTCCACGAGATACGCCAGCTGCCCGATGGTGTGGCCGGGGATGAAGAGGCTTTGAATCGTTAGGTCGCCGCACGTGACGACCTCTTCGTGTTCGAGCAGCCGATCGAGATAACCGAACAGCGCAACCTCGTTGCGGTGCCCGCAGAGCGGCGCCGTGACGTGCTCGCTCCAAAAGCCGTTGTGCTCGACATGGTCGTGATGGTGATGCGTCAACAGGATCCAGTCGACCTCAAGGTCGTGCTGTTTGATCGCGGCCATCAGCGGCGCGGGATCGGCACCGGTGTCGACAATCGCGGCGTGGCCGCCGGGCTCGTCGGCGATGAGGTAGCTGTTCGAGAGGAAGCGCGGGTGCTCGGAGCGGACGATGATCATGGCGTCACTCGGTGTAGCCGAGGTCTTGGATGAGTTCGGACTCGGCGTCGCTTGCCGCGTCCACAGAAATGGAGGAGTCAGTCAGAGCGGCGAGCTGGGCGAAGCGCCGCTTGAGTTCTTGCAGCAAGGCGTCGCCCGCGCTTGCATCTTTGAGGCGTTGGTTCGTGCGCTCGAGCGGGTCGGTGGCGAGGTCGAAGGCATGGGATTCCGCGGGGCGTCCGTTGCGCGCGGGCTCGAAGATCACCTTCTCGGTCGCGGTGCGCAGGCCGCGCGTTGGATCCTCGTGGAAGCTGCGCACAAGGAGCTGCCGGTTCGGGCCCTGCGGCTCGGCGAATCCCGGCAGCGGGCGGCCGTCGACTTCGCTCCCAAGTGGCAGGTCGAGCCAGGCGAGAATCGTAGGCATGATGTCGAGCGTCGAGACGAGCTCTGTCGAGATGCCGGTTGGGTGCTCGGCGTCCTTCGGAAAGTGGAGGATCAGCGGGACGCCCAGCATCTCGTCGAAGACGTCGTCGTTGTGCGCGAGGCGCCCGTGCTCCCAAAACGCCTCGCCATGATCGGAGGTGATCACGACGAGCGCCTCGTCCAAGATTCCGCCGCGGTCGAGCGCCGCGAGCATGTCGCTTAGCGCGCGGTCGGCGTAGTGAATGTTGGCGTCGTACAGCGCGGTGAGCGCGTCCTGGTCCTCGCGCGTGATCCCGAACTTGCCCTCGGGAGGCTGATCCATGACGCGCATGATCCCTCCGCGATCGACGAAGTCGAGCATCTGGTCCGCGTGCAGCCCGTCCTTGAAGGGGCCCGTGTAACTCGGGTCGAGCCACAGCCCACGGTGCGGTGGCGGCGGGGCGTACGGAAGGTGGGGCTGCAGCACGTGCAAGTAGTAGAGCGGCGGACGGTCGTTGTCGCGCGTGTTGTTCCAGCGCTCGATGACTTCGCTGAAAGCGGTGGGGGGCACGATGCGCATCTGCGGCTGAGCGCCAGCGTCTTCCGCGCGGTAGAGCTCTTCGAAAACTTCGAAGCCCTGATCGTCGCCGTGGCGCTTGCCGCCCTGGATGTTCGCGACCGCGGCGAAGGTCTGATAGCCGGCGGCGCTCAGGCTTTCGGCCAGCGTCAGAGCGCTGTCGCCGAGCGCGCGGTCCGACTGCACAACCTTGTGGCGATCGGGCAGCGTCCCGGTCATCAGGCTGGGGATGCTGGCCAGCGTGTAGGGCGCGGGCGCGAAGGCGCGTGCGAACGAGACTCCCTCGCGCGCGAAGTGGTCGAGCGTCGGGGTCGTCTCGCGCGCGTAGCCGAGGTGATGGATGTGCCGGGACGAGAGCGCGTCAAACAGGATCACAACGACAGGCCGCTTTCCGTGGGCGGTCGTTGGGCTCTTCCCGCACGTAAGGCCGAAGAGGGCCAGGGCAACGAGGCCCCAGCGGGTCGGGTGACATCGCATGGCCTGTGATTCTGGCATGCCGGTGCCGCTTCTGTTCGGCCATGTATGTCAGAATCCGCCTCATGAGCAGTGAGAAGAGAAGCCGGTGGACAGAGCTGCGGGACGCCGCGCTCCTGGCGCTTGCGGCGGCGGCCGTGGCGGCTCTGATGCGCGCCTGCCTTTGGGCCTTCGCGCGCGATCTCCCTGGCGACGGGCGCGGCATGCGGATTGTGGTTCAGGTCTGCCGCTACGCACTGAGCGATTTCGGTGTGGCGGCTTTGTTCTTCGTGGGGCTGAGCCTCGCCGCGGTCGCCTTGGCGCGCTGGCGGCGCGGTGTCCTATTCGCTGCTCCAGTCGCCGCGTTCTACGCGTTCTTCACGTGGGCGTTCGTGACGTTGCGGCTGCCCGAGGAGCTCGCGCTGCGCCCAATGTTCGAGACGACGCCTGGCCTCGCCGCGAACATCGGCGCGGCCGTCGTGGGGCTCACGCTAGCGAGCCTCGTCTTCCTCTCGACCTTCGCGCCCGGCAGCTTCACTCGGCTTGTGCGCGTGCTGCGCGGCTTGGGCCTGGTTCTTCTGGGCGGCTTGGTCCTTGTTCGCGGCACGTCGCTCGTGATCGGCGATGCGGATGACTTAAGGCCGAACATCCTCTTGATCTCGATCGACACCTTGAGGGCCGACCACCTCGCCAGCTATGGGTACGGGCGCGAGACCGCGCCGAACCTCGAAGCGTTTGTGGAAGGCGCTCTGCGATTCGACAATGCGTTCACGAATCACCCGTGGACGCTGACCTCGCACGCCACCATGTTGACCGGGATGCTGCCCAGCGCGCATGGCGTCGGCCGTACGCGAGGCCTCGATCCATCGGTGGCGACTCTGGCCGGCTTGATGAGCGATGGGGGGTACGAGACGTTCGGAGTTGTGGACAAAAACGAGTGGTTGAATCCGCGCTATGGCTACGCGCGTGGCTTTCGCCGCTACAAGCGGCTTGATGGGGATGCGACCCCGAAGGTCGAGGAGCTGCTCGACTGCATTGACGACCATGACGGCACCGGGCCCTTCTTTGGCTTCGCGCACTTCTACGATGTGCACTCGGATTGGGAGAAGCTGCCCTACGACTCGGACCCGCGCGATCAGAGCCGCTTTGCCGGCTGGTACACCGGCGACTTTGACGGGTGCGATGAGGAGCTCGGCTGCGCTTCGACGTACTTAGTTGCGCTCAATGCACGTGGCGAAAAGCTGACGGGGGACGATCTGCGCTACGTGCAGGACCTCTACGATGCCGGCATTGCCACGCTGGACCGCAAGCTGGGCAAGTTGTTCCGCGGTCTCGAGGAGCGCGGGATTCTGGACAACACGATCGTGATCTTGACGGCCGATCATGGTGAGGAGTTCTTCGAGCACGGGCAAGCGCTGCACGGGCAGCACTACGACGAGTGCCTGCATGTGCCGCTCTTCATTCGTGTTCCCGATGGCGTGCACGGCACGTCGACGGACGAGCTTGTCGGGACCGTGGATGTGACACCGACGATTCTGGACTTCGCCGGGATCTTGAAGGACGCGCCCGATCAGCTGCAAGGCCGCTCGCTTGCGCCACTCGCTGTCGGGACACCTGAGGCGCTAGCTGCGGGCCATCCGATCTTGATGGATACCGGTGCTGGGATCTTTGGCTTGCGCACTCTTCGCTACGGCGTCGTGCGGGCGCCAGGTGTGTGGCGGCTGTTTGATCTTGAGGCGGACCCTGGCGAGCTCAACGACATCTTCGATGCGGACGCTCTAACCGAGCCCGAGTTGGAGACGTTGCGCGCCGCGCTCCGCGAACGCCGCGACGCGACGCTCGCTCTTGGTGAGCGCTTTGCGAATCACATCGAGCTGAGCGACCCCGATGAGGCCACAGCTGCGCATCTTGCCAAGTTGGGCTACTTGGACGACGAGGACGAGGACGAGGACCCCGCGGACCTGTAGCGGCGCTCCTAGTTGGGCTCGCGCAGCCGGCTCGCTTCAATGGGCGCGAGAAAGCGCAGCACGACTTCGAAGCGATCCTCGTCGACAAACGCGCAACGCAAGCAGCGCCCCACGACCTCGATGGGCTCGACCGACGCCGAGGTGAGCGCCAGGCGGTAGTGGTCGCCGATCGACAGCGGGCGACCCATCTCGCCGCGGAAGCCGCCGCGCGAGATGTTGACTGTGACCCCCAGCCGCTCGATTTCCTCGCGGCGGCTACTGTCAGCGGGCTGGGCGGAGAAGGGGATCGCGAGCTCGAAGCGCGGGTACTCTCGCCCGTCCGTTGACTCGCCCTCTAGCTGCTTGCCGAGGGCCGCGAGGAATGCGAGGTCGTCTTCCGTGAGAGTGCTGTCCATGGGTGGGGTCTCCATCCCATGCCCATCGGCACGACCTGCTATCTAGCTTGAAACGGACTTGAACAAGCGCGGCAGGTTTTCAGCATGGGGGCTAGCCCTTGCTGGTGGCGCCCTGGATTTTGCCGCGCCCAACGACCACGAAGTAGCGCACCTTCGACGGGGCGTGGCTTGAGATCACGGCGATCACAAACACACAGGAGAGTACGACCCCCGTGTTCGCGCCGTACAGCGGCAGGCACAACAGCGCGGCGACCTTGGCGATCAGGACGAAGCCGCGCACCTGCAGCAGGAAGGCGCCGCTCTCGAAAAGATCGATGAGAAGCATCGAGAGGCCGCTCGCGACCACAAGCGCGAGGGTGAACTCACGCGAAGCTGCTGGGACTTCGAATAACCACGCGCCACAGAAGACGCCGGCGGCGAGTGTGTGCAGGCCGCGCAGCACGATTTTGATCGCGCGGTGCCCCGGCAAGCGGCGGGGCTCTTGGGGGAAGATCAGCTGGCCGATCGAAGACATGCGCGAAGTGTAGCAGCGCTGGAGGCGCAAATTGTGAGCGCGGCGGCCCACATTGGCCTCGGACGAGGCTTAATGGCGCGCCCATGGTCTCTAGAAAACGTCAGATCTGTTTCGCCACCTGCGCCCCGGGCCTCGAGCCGCTTCTTCATCAGGAGCTCTCGGCTCTGCGGCTTGCCAAGGTCGAGCGCCAAGTCGGGGGCTGTTACTTCGAGGGTGACGAGGCCGAGATCTGGCGCGCGAACCTGTGCTTGCGCACGGCGGTGCGCGTGCTCGTGCGGCTCTCGCGCTTTCAAGCGACGGACGCCGACGCTCTGTACGAAGGCGTCGCTGCCGAGGACTGGTCGCGCTTCCTCGAGCCCGGCGGCACCCTGCGTGTCGACGCGAAGGTGAAGCAGTCGAAGCTGGATCACTCGCAGTTTGTGACGCAGCGCGTGAAGGACGCCATAGTGGATCAGTTCCAAGCGCGCCACGGCATGCGGCCTTCGGTGGATAAGGACGAGCCGGACCTGCGCGTGGGCATTCACCTCTTTCACGACCGCGTGACCTTGCAAGTCGACTCGTCGGGGCACAGCTTGCACCGCCGCGGCTGGCGCCGGGCGCAAGGGCGCGCGCCTCTGGCCGAGACGCTGGCTTCGGCGCTCTTGCTGTCGAGCTCGTGGAACCAGAAGGCGCCGGTGCTGGACCCGTTCATGGGATCGGGCACGGTCTTGGTCGAGGCGGCGCTGCTTGCGGCGGGCGCGGCGCCGGGGCTGACGCGGCCGCGCTTTGGATTTGAGGCGTGGCAGGGGCACGACGGCGACGGCTACGCGAAGTATCGCGCCGAGCTCGAGGCGGCGCGCAGGCCGCTCGGGAAGTTGCGGCTTGTGGGCCGCGACTTGGACGGGGAGCGCATGGACGACGTGCGCGCAAACCTCGAATCCGCGGGCTTCGATCCGGATGCCAAGAACTTCGATCTGGCGGTGGGGGATGCGCTCGAGTTCCCATTCAAGCCGGGCTGGAATGCGCTCGTGGCGACGAACCCTCCGTATGGACAGCGGGTTGGCGACTTAGCCGATCTCGTGCCGCTGTTTCAGAAGCTGGGGCGCAAGCTGCGCGCAGAGGCGTCGGGTTACGAGCTGGCGCTCTTGAGTGGCGACCCGCAGCTGGCGGCGGCGCTCAACTTACCCGAGCTGACGCGCACGCCGATCCTGAACGGCGCGATCGAGTGCGAGCTCTTGGGCGGCGTGCTGGACTAAGCGAGTTCGAGCAAGCTAAGCAGCCGCTCCTTCACGCTGGTCATCTCGACCAGCTGGTCGTCGAAGGGCTGGGTCGAGAGGAACACGGGCCCGCGCTCGGGCGAGCTGGGCAGGCGGCCGTGGCTGCCGCGCACGAGGTTCGCGTCGAGCGGGATCACGTCCATCAGGTAGCGCATCCCGAGCTTCTTCTGCGCGAGGCGGCGTGCAACGCGCGCCATTGGGAACTTGAGCTCGGGGTCCAGAAAGAGCTCGCACGGGTCGTAGCCAGGCTTGTCATGGATCGCGACGGTGCGCGCGTAGTCCGGCGCTTGGGTGTCGTCCAGCCAGAAGGGGTAGGCGAACCAGGCGCCTTCCTCGGCAACGACCACAAGCTCGCCCGCGCGCGGATGGTCGATGCCAAACGCAGCTTGAGCTTTCGTGTCGAGGACCTGTTCGACACCGGGCGTGGCGCTCAAGAGCTGCTGCGTGCGCGCGAGGTCGGCGGGGTCGGACACGTACACGTGCGCGACTTGGTGATCCACGACGGCGAACGCGCGGCTGGCGAAGGGGTCGAGCCGCTCACCGGTGCGCCCGCCGGGCGGCTCGGGACGCACAGCCAGGAGCCCGGCTTCGCGCAGGATGCGGTTCAGGTACACGGGGCGATCGACATCTTCGATCGCATACTCGGACACGACGACGGTGTTCGCGCCCGCGGCATCGGCGGCCGCGACGAGCTCGCCGACAAGCTTGTCGACGGCACCGATCGCGTCCAAGGAAGCGAGCGCATCGGGCCCGAAGCGTTGGTGGTCGTAGTCGAGGTGCGGCAGGTAAGCCAGCGTGAGTCCGGGGCGCTCGCGCTCGAGCGTACGCACGGTTGCCCGCGCGATCCACTCGCTGGAAGCTAGACCCGCCTTCGGTCCCCAAAAGTCAAAAAACGGGAAGCGCCCAAGCTCTTCTTCAAGGTGAGCCGGGAAGCTCGGCGGCTGACCATAGACGCCCATGATCTTGCGCCCGTCCGCCGGATACCAAGGCCTCGGGGTGACCGAGAAGTCGACCGCCGCGCCCATGTTGTACCACCAGAACAGCTTCGCCACGGTGCACGCGGGGTCGCGCTTCCGCACGGTCTCGAACAGCTTCTCGCCATGCACAAGGCTGTTTGCCTGCTGCCAGAAACGCACCTCGTTTGTGTCGCGGAATAGCCAGCCATTGCCCACGACGCCGTGGTCGCGCGGCATGAGTCCGGTCAAGAGCGTCGCTTGCGCCGAGCACGTGACGGCCGGTAGGACCGTGCTCATGGGGGCACCTGACCCGCGGGCAACGAGCGCGTTTAAGTGCGGCGTGGATTTGCCGAGATGGCGCCAGGCAAGCCCGACAACGTTGAGGACAAGGAGGGGTTTCATGCTTCGAGTTCGGCCTCCTTGCCGGTCTCGGTAAGCCACTCGAGTCGCTTCGAGCCGCCGCGTGCGAGGAACCAGAAGAAGCCCACACCAACAAGGATGATCGCGGTGCTGAAGCCGATCAGCTGCGGCTTGCCGTACACCTTCAAGATGATGATGGCCGAGACGAACTGGATCAGGATCGACGTGTAGAGGATGCCTGAGATGTACAGGCGCGACTTGTTTTTGATGAACCACGCGCCGAACGGCGCGCCCACGACCACGATCGGCACGCAGACGTACCAGTAGTGCCAAGCTGCGGGCGCCATGCCGCCGTCCATGAACCACGCGCGGTAGGCGAAGGCGATCGTGGCGTTGAAGGCCATCAGGACGACGGAAGTGGGCGTCGCAATGCGTTCGGAGATTCGCAGGCGCAGGACAAGCAGGGCGAAGGTCGCGATGTCGAGGCCACTACCAGTGATCGCGGTGATCGAGCCGCCAATGATGCCGGTGCCAAACAAGAGCAGTGCATGCCGCGGAAGGAAGTTCGTGATCGACAGGTGAACCTCGCGCTCGTGATAGCGGTTGATCCAATACAGGCCAAAGGCGAACGCCAGCCAGCAGCTGACAAACAGCATCTTGGCGAAGGCGGGCGCGATGTGGCCGGCGACGAACTCCATGCCCAGAACGACACCGACTGCGCCGCCTAGGGTCGACCACAAGAGCGCATGCTTCTCGACGCGCACGGCCATGAAGAAGATCGCGAACGCCGCCGCGTTCATGCCGACCGTTTGGATCATCAGCGAGAAGTCGCGCGCGGTGCTGGGCGGGACCTTGAAGAAGAGCGTCATCACCGGGAAGGCGACGGCGCCGCCGCCCTCGGAGGTAGCGCCGGCGATGAACGATCCGACCGCCATCGTGATCGACATGTACCAGTTGGGCACCCCGCCATCCGCGCGCGACGTGAACAGGTCCCAGTGATTCCCGTGCACCATGAGGGCGATCCACATGACCCACGCGAGGAGGGCGGGCATGCCGATGGCGATCAGCTGAGAGCGTTTGGGTGCAGACATGGTCGGGGGATTCAGGGCGCGGGGGCCTGACGTTTCTTCTATCGGCGGTTAGTATGCCCGACATGTTCAAGAAGATCGCAGGGTTGTTCCGCGGGAAGCCCGCACTCGTCAAAGGAGCCGGCAAGTTGGCCGAGGGTCAGTCGAAGGTCGTGACCTTCGGCGATGTGCTTGCGGGCACCGCGACGCAAGTCATGTTCTCGCGCCTGAATGGCGAGCTGATGGCGATCGACGCCATCTGCCCGCATCAAGGCGTCCTCATGGACGACGGGGCCTTGGCCGAGGGCAAGTACGTGCGTTGCCCCTTGCACCTGTACCACTTCAATCCCAAGACGGGTGCCGAGCGCAGTGCTCAATGCCGTGGTGCCCGGTCGTTCAAAGTGCGCGAGGTCGGGGATGACGCCGACATCTGGCTGTAGCCCGAAGTGCCTGAACTACCCGAAGTCGAGACGACCCGCCGGCTGATCGAACCCGATCTTGTCGGCCGCCGCGTCAGCGGGTTCGAGATCGGCTGGTCTCGTACCTTGGGCGGTGTCAGCGAAGAGCGTCTTGGCGAGCTGCTTCTGGGCAAGACGTGCCTGGTGATCGACCGCCGCGCGAAGTATCTGCTGGCCGGTTTCGCCGCGCCGCGTAGCCGCGACATCTCTTCGTGGCTGGTTGTGCACCTGCGCATGACGGGGCGACTTGTTGTTGAGCCCGCGTCCGTCTCGCCGTCGCCGCACTGCCGGTTTTCGATGGTCCTGGGCGCAAAGAGGGGCCAGCCGAAGGCGCGTCTGGACTTCATCGATCCGCGCAAGTTTGGGCGCTGCATCGCGACCGAGGATCCCACCGAAGTGATGCCGGCGTTAGGCCCCGAGCCGCTGAGCGAGGACTTCACGGCCGCCGGCCTCTTCCAAGAGCTCCACGCCCGCCGCCGCCAGCTGAAGCCGCTGCTTCTCGACCAGTCGTTCCTTGCTGGGCTTGGCAACATCTACGTCGACGAGACGCTGTTCCGTGCGCGGCTGCATCCCTTGACTTCCAGCGAGCGCGTCTCGCGCCCGAAAGCGCTGGCTCTTCACGCAGCGATCCAAACCGTGCTTGCCGAGGCGATCGAGCGCGAGGGTAGCTCGTTCGACGGTTTCTACCGCACGCCCACCGGGCAGCCGGGCAGCTACCAACACCAGTTTCAGGTCTACGGCCGCCACGGAAAGCCGTGCCGCGAGTGCGACACGGGCCTCCGTCGGATCGTCGTGGGGCAACGCGGCACGCACTTCTGCCCGCGCTGCCAGCGACGCTAACTTCAGTCGATCAGGACCTGATGCGCGGCTGTGAAGCTGGCCACGCACAGCGACCCGGGTGGCTGGAAGACGACGCCTTGGACGGCGAAGCTGAGGCCTGTCAAACCAAGCGGCAAGGTCAACGATTGCGTCGCGAAGCCATTCTCATCGAGCGAGAAGATCAGGCTTCCATAAGGGTTCGCCCCGTTCATCAAGAGGTACACCGGCAGTTGCAGGTCGAGCATACCGAAGCAGTCGATCGGCAGCGGCGACGGGCTCAGCATCGAGGTGTACAGCGCGTAGGGCATCGTCGGCGGCCCGGCCCACGTCAGGTCCAACGTCGAGCCCGCGGGGATCGCCTGGCGGAACGGTCCGGGCACCGTGGCGCCTTGACCATTGGCCATCAAAGTTGCGGCCGGCGTGTTCGTCTGGCCGGGCATGAAGTTCACCGCTTCGACATAGTAGGAGATGCCGCGGCAGCCGTTGCAGTTTGTGGCATCGAGCGCCAGCAGGTTCGGTCCCGGCTGCACGTAGGCCGTGACGTCGAGGCTCTTCGCGTACTCGTCTGCGTGACAGTCCGAGTTCAGAACCACCATGTTGCCGTTCAGCCAAATGGTCACGTCGTCATCGACGAGCCCCGTCAGCTTGATCGTCCAGTACCCGGGTGGCACCTCGAACATGTCGCGGATCCAGATCTCTTGCGGGCCGATGCCCGGGCAGGTCGGCGTGCCATCCGGCACCATCCAGATGTACTGCACGGGGGGCGGCGGCGTGTAGACCGGGTTCGTCGACCAGCCGGGCTTGACCCAGTTGCTGGTGTCAAACGTGAGGCTCGTTTTCCAGTCGCTTTGCGGTGCGACGTCGGTGCACAGAGTCGACGCTGTGGACGACGAGTATGCGAGCGGAGCTTGAGCCGCGAGGGGTGCCCCAAGAAGGGCGATCGAGGTGGCCAGCAAGCTGGCACCCATCGCCGAGGAGAGGATGGACATGTTGTCTCCTTAGAGTTGTGAAGCCAGGGCGAACGGGCCTGTGCTCCACGGCACTCAAGTTGGACGCAGAGTCCACCGGCTCGGCACAAACGAATACGCCGCCAGCATGGGGTTCGATACAGGACGCTCTTTAGGTTGTCGGCGCGGAGCCTGGGGTGAAACCGCCGGCTTTTTTGCGCTCTTGCCAGTCTTTGACGGGGCTCTCTATCGCGTTGGATCGAGCGTCCTGCTTTGGGTTTCTTGGGCGCCGAGTTTGCCTTTTGCGCGCGGGGTTTTGGATCGGTCTAGGAGCTGAGGAGCGCGTGCGCTGTGTGCCCGAGTGTGAGTGAGCTGGGCGCGCCGGACTCGACAAGGCGGCCGCCGCGCGGGCCGCCTTCGGGGCCCAGGTCGAGGACCCAATCGGCCGCGCGGATCAGGCCGAGGCGGTGTTCGGTGGCGACCACGAGGTCTCCGCGCGCGGCGAGCTTGCGCAGCGCCTTCGTGACGCGGGTGAGGTCGCTTTCGGCGAGGCCGCGGGCGGGCTCGTCGAACAAGTAGACGGCCGGCGAGGGCCGGTTTTGCAGGCTGGCGGCGAGCGTGAGGCGCGCGGACTCGCCGCCGGACAGCTGCTTGCGCGGGCGGCCGAGTGCGATGTGGTCTAAGGCGACGGACGCGAGGATGCCGGCGGGACCGACGGCTTCGCGCAGCTTCTTCGCCTTCGCACCGGATCGTTCGAGCGCGATGCCCAAGGCCGCGGCGGGGGCGCGCAGCCAGGCGTCGATGCTGCGCTCTTGCCACTTTGCGTTCAGGACTTCAGGTCGAAAGCGGCGACCTTCGCAAGTCGGGCAGGGGAGGTCGAGGTCGGGTGCGAAGTCCATCGCGATGCGCTCTTCGCCCGTGCCGCGGCACGCGGGGCAGCGACCGCGCGCGCTGCCTAGTTTGAAGGCCGGGGCGGGCAGGCTGGGGGTCGCGCTCGCAAACAGCGCGGCGAGTTCGCTTGCGAGGCCAAGCGCCTCGAGCGCGCAAGGGCCGCTGCCTGTCCTGGTGCGCGCGTCGATGACGGCTTGGAAGTGCGCGAAGCCGCCGGGGACCTCGAGGGCTTCGCATTCGATCGGGGCGTGCGCTTGAAGCGACGCGCCAAGGACGTCGAACACGAGGCTGGATTTGCCGCTGCCCGAGACGCCGGTGACGACAACCAGGCCCGCGGCGGGGAGCGTGGCGTCGAGGTGCGCGAGGTTGTGGGCACGCGCGCCGCGGATGCGAATGGGGGTGGTGAGTGGGGCGCTTGTTGCGATCGCGGTTGCTGGCGTCTTGGCGCTTTGGATGGGGGCGATCAGGCGGCCGCCGGCGTCGCCGGCTCCGGGGCCGAGCGCGATGTGGTGGTCGGCGGCGGCTTGGACGGAAGGGCGGTGCGAGACGAGCACGATTGTGTTGCCCATCGCGGCGAAGGTCTGCAGGCGTTGCATGAGGCGCGCGACGTCGCGCTCGTGTAGGCCGGCGGCGGGCTCGTCGAGGGCCAGCGTGATGCCGCTGGTGCCGGAACGCAGGACGGCGGCGAGGCGCGCGCGCTGCAGCTCGCCGGCGGACAGGCTGGCGCACTTGCGGCCCAGCGCGAGGTGGCCGAGGCCGAGCGCGATGAGCTCGTCGAGACGCGCGGTGAGCTCGGGCAAGAGCGCTTCGAGCACGGGGCCACGGGCTTGGATGGCTGCTGGAAGCTCGTCGAGCGGGCGCGCGAGGAGAGCGGGCAGCGTGTGGCCACAGACGGTGGTGCGGCGCGCGTCTTTTTGCAAGCCGGTGCCCTCGCAGGTCGGGCACGGAACGGGTTGGAGCGGCGCGGCCCACTCGGCGGCGGCCTTGGCGCGCACGCGGATCTTGGCTTCGCGCTCGACAAGCGCACAGAGGCCGTCCCACGTGCCTTCGAAGTCGTGGGACTGCTTGCCTTCGGCCTTGCCGTCGAGCTGCCAGCGGATCTGGAGTTTGGTGGCGCCGGAGCCGTCAAGGGCGAGGGTGCGCAAGGACTCGGGGAGCTCTTGCCACGGCGTGTTCGTGAGCGTCTCGCGCAGGCTGGTTGTTGTGCCTTCGCCGCGCGCGCTTGCGGCTTCGAGCAGGGTGGCGATGGCCTTGCCGTCGGGCTCGGTGAAGAAGCGGCCGGGCCGCGTGCCGGCGAGCGCGCCTTGGCCTCTTGCGGCTAATAGCGGGCGGTCATTGTGCGTGATCAGCAGCGCGGGATCGCAGCGCTCGACGGCAGTGCGGCCCGAGCAAGCGGGGCAGGCACCGGCGGGACGCTCGGTGCTGAAATGGCTTGCGGTCAGCTTCGACGGAAGGCCGTCCAGCGTGCCCGCGCGTGAGAAGATCAGGCGCAACAGCGGGCCCACCTCGGTCAGCGTCGCGACGGTTGAACGGCCGGTGGGGAGGCCGGTCTCTTGGCGGAGCGACAGTGTGGGCGTCAGGCCGCGCGCCGCCTGCAGTGCGGGCCGCGGCAGCCTGCGCAGAAAGCGGCGGACTTGGAAAGGCAGGCTCTCGGCGAAGCGGCGTCCGGACTCTGCAGCGAGCGTGCCAAAGACGAGGCTTGTCTTGCCGCTGCCAGAGACGCCCTCGACGACGGTCAGCTTGCCGCGGGGGAAGTCGACGTCGATCCCGCGTAGGTTCGAGGTCGTGACGCCGCGTAGCTCGAGCGCGGCGGGCGGGGGCGAGGGCTTGCGGCGCGGGTGGCGTTCGCCGAGGGGTTGCGAGTCCAGCTCGAGGCCGTGGCGCGTGTTTCCGTCGCGCACCTCAATCAGCTGATCCGCCGCAGCCCAGACATGCCGGTGGTGCGAGATCGCGACGACGGTGTGGCCCGCGTTCACAAGCGCATCCAGCGCGCGGAGCAGCGCTTGGATGTCGCTCGGCGCGAGACCGCGGTCGGGTTCATCCAAAAGGACGATCGACGCGCCCGCTTTCGAGCGCTTGGAGCCGAGCAGCGTGCCGAGTTTGATGCGCTGCGCCTCGCCGCGGCTGAGGGTCGCGGAGGACTGGCCGAGCGTGAGGTAGCCAAGTCCAAGTTGCAGCATCGCGCCGGTTAGACGCGTGATGTTGCCGTCGCCGGCGAAGAAGACATTCGCTTCTTGGAACGTGAGGCCAAGGACCTCGGCGATGTTGAGGCTTGTCGCGCCGCATGTGAGCCGTACTTCGAGCAGCTCGCCCTCGAAGCGCTGGCCATGGCAGGCTTCGCATTCGAGTTCGACGTCTTCGAAGAGGTGCAGGCCGATGCGCGTGACTCCCAGGCCTTCGCAAACCGGGCACCGCGCGTGCTTGTTGTTGAACGAGAAGTGGCTGGCGGTCAGGCCGCGTGCGATGGCTTCGTCCGTGTGCGCAAACGCCTTGCGGACCAGGTCGAAGAGGCCGCACCACGTCGCCGGCGTGCTGCGCGGCGTCTTGCCGATCGGGCGCGCGTCGGCGGCTTCGACGCGCCCGGTCTGCGCGGGGCCATCGAGCCAACTGAGGCGCCCGAAAGGGCCGCCGGGCTTACCGGTGATTGCGGGCAATAGCGTGCCGAACACAAGCGAGCTTTTGCCGGCTCCCGATGGGCCACAGATCACGTTCAGTGCACCTAGGCGAAGCTCGAGCGATGCAGCTTTGAGGTTGTGCAGCGTGGCGCCGTCCAGCACAAGTCGTCCGCTTCCGGCGCGCGGGCTTGCCTTTGCAATCGGGGGCGGACCCAGCGGATCGGGAGCGCGGTGCGCGCCGGCGAGCCCCTCGTCTGCCACCAGGCGCCCGCCCTCGGTGCCCGCACCTGGGCCCAGTTTGAGGACGCGATCCGCATGGCGCACCATGTCGGGATCGTGCTCGACCGTGACCAGCGTGTTGCCACGCGCGAGCAGCTCTTCAAGCACCGCCGTCATGCCGGCTTGGCTCTCTGGGTGCAACCCCAAGGTCGGCTCGTCGAGCGCGAACAGAAGCCCGCACAGCTCGGTCCCCGCTTGCGCCGCAAGTCGCACGCGCTGCGCCTCGCCGCCCGACAGACTTGTGCTGGTGCGCGCCAGAGTCAGGTGCCCGAGTCCAAGTCGTACGAGCCGCTTCACCCGCGCAAGGAGCGAAGGCCGAATCGCTAGCCAAACGGGACCCGCCGGCAACGTGTCGAGCGCGGTGGCTAGCGCATCCGCAGGAACCGCAAGGACCGCAGGCAGCGTCCAATCGCCGATTCGGGCGTCTCGGCCTGCGCGGCCGAGCCGTGTCCCCGCGCACGTCGAACACGGCGCCGAGCGCACGAAGCGCAGGATGTTCGCGTTGCGGTTGCGCTTGAGCGTCTCCTCGATCACCGGCACAAGGCCCTTGTAGTAGCCCTCTTCGCGCGGCCGCGCGGTGATGCCTTCCCACTTCAAGCGCGACTCGATCGCGTGCTTGCCAAACGGCACCTTCAACGCCTTTGTGCCGTAAAGAATCACGTCGCGCTGCCCATCCGTCAGCTGTGCCCAAGGCGTGTCCACATCGAACCCATGCGCGTGGCAAATCGTGTCCATCACCTCAAGCGTGACCTGGCTGTAGACCGTGTAGCCGTTCTTCAGCGTCGGTACGAGCGCGCCCGCTCGCAGGCTTTTCTTTGGGTCGGCGATGAGCAGCGCGGGGTCGACGCGATCCTCTAGCCCGAGGCCGCCGCAGGCCTCGCATGCGCCGAGGGGATGGTTGAAGCTGAAGTGGCTGCGCGTCAGCGTCTCGCCACCAGGATCGATGGCTTCGCGCGCGAAGACAAGCCGCAAGAGATCGAGGCAGCCCGTCAGCGTTCCCACGGTCGAGCGCGCGCTGGGCGTGGTGGCCTTCTCGCCAATCGCGATCGCCGGCGGGAGCCCACTCAAGACGTCCAAACGGCTACGCCCGAGCTTCCCGAAGAACGCCCGCGCGCGCGCCGAGAGGCTGCCGAGAAAGCGCGCCTCGCTGGTCTTCACGAGCGTGTCGAAGACAAGTGAGCTCTTGCCCGAACCCGAGGGTCCGCAGACGGCCGTCCAGGTGAACGGCTCGAGGTCGAGCGAGACGCCCGCGAGGTTGTGCTCGCGCGCGCCTTCCAGGTGAATCGGTGGGGTCTGGCTCATGGAAGCGCCCGCCGCAAGTCGAGCTCGCGGCGGGCGCTTCCGAGTCTAACGTGTGCTAGTTGTCGCCGGTGAGCGCCAGCTCCAAGGAGTCATCCAGCATGCCGGGCATGTTCTTGTACTTCATGAAGGTCATCTTGCCGGCGTCCCAGAAGAACTGGTCCATGCGGAACATCTCGCGCGCGGTGCGCAGCTGCACCTTGCCCTCGTCGATGTAGATCAGGACCTCGATCGGGAAGGCCGTTAGGTGATCGAGTCCGGGAGAGCGCCAATCGCTGTCCGAGCGCGAGCGGCCCGCGATCGTCATGGCCAGCGCCTCGGTGCGTGGGCGCGAGACCGTCAACAGCACGGCCTTCTTCGCCACGTCTTGCCGTGTCTGGATGACCCACGCCAAGTCCTTCTTCGGCGCGGGTGTCCAGCGGTACTCGGCGTCGTCCTCTTCCGCGTCAAACGCGGCGAGGTTCTTCTTGAGCATGTCGACCGCGGCTTCCAGATCGGCCTGCGGGTCGGCCGTGGCTTTCTTCGACCAGATCAACGGGAACTGATCGTCGTCCAGGAAGTAGGTCAGCCGGCCAACCATCATGAACATGTCGCGGTCGCCGTCCCAGATGTCCTCGCCATCACGCGTGGGCTCCATCTGCGTGCCGGCGCAGGCGGCGTGCACCGTAGCGCGCGCGACGGCGCGGATGTGTTCGGCGGCGGCGGCTGCTTGGGCCGAGAGGCGCAGGTAGGCGTCCTTCTTCATATCATTGGCGACGATGCGCACGAACGTCTCGGGCTGCAGCATGGTCATGCGCAGGCCGGCGGGCTCTTGGTGGAAGCCGACGCGGACCTGGCCTGCCACGACGTACTTCGGACCGGCCGCGGCCAGTGCGCTGATCAGCTGATGGTCTTCCATGCAGACGAGCCAACCGCCGCGGCCATCGCGCTCGTCTGTGTCTTCTTGCACGTAGTCGGGCGGCGTGACCGCGCGGCTCATCAGGAGGCTGAGCTGCGGGTTCCCCTCGAGGCCGGCGACGAACACCTTGGCGGCGGTCTCTGGAGAGTCGAACTCGACCAGCCCGAGGTCCTCATAGACGCCGTAGGAGAAGTCCTCCCAGTCGTCGTCGCTACCGGGGGTCGAGGGCGCGGCGAGGGCCGATGTGCCGAGTGCGAGGAGGGCGAGGGATGTGAAGAGCGCGGAGATCTTTGGGGACCTCATGATCAAAATCGGGGGTAGAGCCGGACTTGCCGGACTGGTTCCACGGGAGGGAATTGACCCATCTCATTCAATCAGGGTCTGGAGGTCCTCTATGGGGCCAGGGGCATACCGCATGCGAGGGTTTCCCCGGGAAAGCGGCCTAGGAATCGCGGATCTGGACCGCGAGTCTGCCTCTCAGCGCTCTATTGCGCGCCTAGCGACGGACGACCAGCGTGCCGGCCATCATGTCGTGCAGCGCCTGCTTGTTCTTGGTCCAGCCGGCCATCATGAAGCCAATGTAGAGGGTCATGAGCGAGACGAACTTGCCGAGGAAACGGCCCGTTGCTCGCCCGACCCCAATACGGTTGCCCGCGAGGTCTGTGACCTTCAACCCGACGAGCTTCTTGCCCAAGGTTGCCTGCAGCGATGACGACTCCATGAACACGAAATAGGCCATCGGGATCCCGATGCTGATGACCATGGCGAGCAGAAGAAATGCCAAGGGGGGATCCTCTGCGTCGAGGCCACCAACGACGCCCATGGCGATCCCAAGGGCCGCCATCAGGCCGTAGGACAAGACGTTCATCAGGATGCCGTCGAGGAACACCGCGACAGCGCGCAGCCAGAAGCCCGCGGGAACCGTCTGCCGGCGCCCCCTCTCGCGCACGACCTCGGCCTTGCCGGTGCGCGCCTCTTCGGGCGGCAGGGGGAAGGCCTCGCCGACGCCTTGGTCCACGCGCTCCTCCCACTCGCCTTGGGCCACGAAGCTGAGTCCACAGCTAGGGCAGGCCTGGGTTCCGGTAGGCACTTTGGTGCCGCAGTCTTCACAAATGATCGTTTCTTGCATAGCGAGGGCAGTGGTTTGGCGGTGGAGCCACCGAACGAGGCCGATTCTTGTATCATCCCGCCCCCATGATCGAGGTAACCAATTTCAAGAAGGGCGTGTGCTTCACTTATAAGAACGCGCCGGTAATGATCGTCAACGTCCAGTTCTCGACGCCCACGGCGCGAGGCGGCGCTACGATCGCGAAGACGCGCATGCGCAACCTTCTGACGGGCCAGCTCCTGTCGGACTCGATCCGCAGCGGTGAGCGCTTCGAGGAGGTCGACCTTGAGCGCCGGCCTGTCTCGTACCTGTACTCCGACGGCGAGCGGTTCCACTTCATGGACGCCGAGAGCTTCGAGCAGTTCGAGCTAAGCGCCGAAGACCTTGGCGACAGCCTCGGTTACCTCAAAGAGGGGCTGGAGGGAATCACTTCGATGGCCGTTGATGGGCGCATCGTGAATGTTGAGCTGCCGATGGTGGTTGAGCTCGACATTTCCGAAGCCGAGCCCGCCATCAAGGGTGCGACGGCGAAGGCGCAGCTCAAGTCGGCGAAGTTGGAGACCGGGGCTGACATTCAGGTTCCTTCCTACATCGTCGCTGGTGAGAAGGTACGTGTGGATACGCGCGACGGGCACTTCATCGAACGCGCGAAATAAGGTAGGGCGCTTCGCTTGGTGGGGAGGCTGCGCTTTGACCGCCGGCCTTCGGGGTGCAAGGGGGGCGCGGCGGTGCGTCGGCCTTCGGCCTCCAAGCACCGCCTGACCCCCCTTGCACCCCGAGGCCGGCTCCTGGTGCTCGCTTCTTTAGGGGTGGCATTCCTGGTCTTCTCGGACACCGGGGTTAGGTGGTTCGGTTGGAGTTCGAAGAGCCCTGCGACATCGTCAGCCGAAGATAGCAGAGCAGCTCGAGGTTGCTCGGGGGAGCCGCGCGTAGCCTGCCCTCAGCAGGCGAAGGCGTAGCGCGGCAGTCCGGGGGCTGAGCCCCCGCGAGGGGGGCGACTCCTATGCGCAGCGCAGCGAGCGCTAGACAAAGAGGTTTCAATCCGCGCCCCCGCGAGGGGGGCGACCCGCACGTGGCGACCGCCTCATCAATCGACTGCGCGTTTCAATCCGCGCCCCCGCGAGGGGGGCGACCTTGTCCCAACTCCCGAGCCCGCCATATCAAACTGTTTCAATCCGCGCCCCCGCGAGGGGGGCGACCATTGAACTTCCGTCGGCCTTAGCCTCCGGTGTCACGTTTCAATCCGCGCCCCCGCGAGGGGGGCGACCACCCCAACGGGCAACAAGCAGGTCGGCGAAGTTGCCGTTTCAATCCGCGCCCCCGCGAGGGGGGCGACCCCCGCGCATGTCCACCTCGGTGGCCGCATCGTGGTTTCAATCCGCGCCCCCGCGAGGGGGGCGACCCCCAACCCCAACCTATGAAGAATCAAGACAACAACGTTTCAATCCGCGCCCCCGCGAGGGGGGCGACGGCAGGGTCCTGTAACTACCTGACACGCACTAAGTGGTTTCAATCCGCGCCCCCGCGAGGGGGGCGACCCCCAGCCATAGTAGTGGCTGGTGCCGTTTGAGAGGTTTCAATCCGCGCCCCCGCGAGGGGGGCGACTGCGACCGTTGCGGGGTTGCTGGCAGCATAGACATGTTTCAATCCGCGCCCCCGCGAGGGGGGCGACTTCGTACCTATACAAGCAAGCACCAAGCAAGCATGTTTCAATCCGCGCCCCCGCGAGGGGGGCGACCTCGATCGTGAAAGCCATAGGGACGGCGGTCGGCGCGTTTCAATCCGCGCCCCCGCGAGGGGGGCGACCTTCCTGCTTGTGGTTGATCGTGACCAACTCCCAGTTTCAATCCGCGCCCCCGCGAGGGGGGCGACGCGACGGTGCCGAGGATGAGGGCGGCGGAAACGAGTTTCAATCCGCGCCCCCGCGAGGGGGGCGACTCCAACGGGTCGCCACCGCCACCACCAAGCGGGTTGTTTCAATCCGCGCCCCCGCGAGGGGGGCGACCCCGAGCTTTCGAGTGACTTCGAGCCCGAGCCTTTGTTTCAATCCGCGCCCCCGCGAGGGGGGCGACCCGTCTTCCGTGAACAGCTGCATCGCGCCCTTCGGGTTTCAATCCGCGCCCCCGCGAGGGGGGCGACTTCCCTGTCGATGGCATGAGCTACGACCCCGACGCGTTTCAATCCGCGCCCCCGCGAGGGGGGCGACGGCGCTATCAGCACACCGACTGATGGCGGCAGCGCGTTTCAATCCGCGCCCCCGCGAGGGGGGCGACACGGGCCACCCGTACTACCTCAACCGCGACAGCCTGTTTCAATCCGCGCCCCCGCGAGGGGGGCGACGCGTTGGTTTTTGTGAGTTGCTTCATGGTTCAAACGTTTCAATCCGCGCCCCCGCGAGGGGGGCGACCACGTCACAGAGGTCAGCATACCTAACATGCTGTAGTTTCAATCCGCGCCCCCGCGAGGGGGGCGACCACGGGCATCATAACCCACTTACGGTCATGTAGTTAGGGAGGAGGTTTCGCGGACCTACAGTTCAGGTTGGCTTTGGCCTCGTGTCGGTGTCGGTGGCTGTTGTAAGTCCCTAGTTGTCAATGAGCTGCGGTGATCGCGAACCGACCGGGGATTGTGCGTTCGCTTGGGGTTCGCGGACGTGATTCATTCCTCTACACGAGGAGAGGGCCATCGAGGTCGTCGGACGGCTTGGCTCCGATGTGCTCGATGCGGTTTTGGCCTTTGGCTCCCAAGTTGTAGAAGCGAAGGCTGTCGGTCGAGGAGTCGATAATCTCGGTGAGGCGCTTCCGGACTGTGGCGAGTTGGGCTGGATCGAGCTTGCACTCGAAGACCGAGTGCTGGACTCGTTGGCCCCAGTCCTTGCAAGCTTTGGCGACTTGCCTTAGGCGCCGTTGGCCTTCCTTGTCGCGGGTTGAGACGTCGTAGGTGATCAGGACGAGCATGGCGGCTATCTCCAGATGAAGGGTGGGTAGGAGTCGATTTCGCCCCGTAGGCGTCGTGCTAGGAGTCGGGCCTGGAGATGGACGGCAAGGCCCAAGGAGACACGCTCATCGAGGTAGGGGTGGACAAGTTCGTCCTTCTTGCGCTTCTGGTAAGCCTCGACGACGGCTTTGCGGGTGTTCTCCTTCATCCTCACAGCACCGGACTCGGTGATGTCAAATCCTGCGGGGCTGACCTGACGGCGGTTGATCAGCGTCAATGCCAGGCGATCGCAGAGGACGGGGCGGAGTTCTTCCATGAGATCGAGGGCTAGGCTCGGGCGACCCGGCCGATCCCGGTGCAGGAACCCGACCGCTGGGTCGAGTCCGCATGCCTCACACGCCGACCGCGCGTCGTGGGCGAGCATGGCGTAGAGGAACGACAGCAAGGCGTTGAGACGATCCAACGGTGGGCGTCTTGATCGTTCCTTCATTGAGAACGACTCTTTCGCCACTGTGAGAAGGGAGTTGAAAGTACCGAAGTAGGCGCGAGCTGCCATCCCTTCGACGCCGCGAAGCTCGTCGAGTGAGGGACACTGCCGAGCGGAGGATGCCGTTCGTGCGGATTGAGCAAGCTGCTGGATTGCGAAAGCAAGGCTTGCCTCTTTATTCTTCGACTCACGCTGTCCGCGCAGTAGGACAGTGCGCTGATTGGCGATTTTGGCAGCGACCATGGGGCCAGCCAGCTCTCGTGAGGCGCTGCTGTCGTCCGCTTGCCGGTACTGTTCGCGTCTCAGCAGCACATTGCCCGGCGTGAAGCCGACGACACGCGCTCGCAGGCGGCCGTTTTGGCTCAGGAACGAAATAGATACGCCTTCTTCGGCGCAGAGAGCCATCAACTGGGGACTGGCACCCACAGCGCCGAAACAGACAATCCCCCCCAGGTGGTGTACAGGGACGCGAAGACGCTGCTCGCGGTCGACCTTGACGACGACGGCTTGGCCCTCCTTCGAGAGGTAGGCGCCTTTGGTGAAGACGAAGAGAGTGTTGAGGTGTTGCTTCATGGCTCGTGCTGCAAGTCGGTCGCGAGTGAGGCCTTGAGGGCGCGTGCGAAGTACCGCGATGGTGAACGCCCCACTCGTGTTCCCTGGGGGAGGCAGAGGTCTTTGAGGGAGCAGTTACCACACTTTTTAGCGTGGTACTCCGCAGAGGGAGTCTCTCCTTTAGTCAGCATGTTTCGCAGTTGTTCGACCGTGTTGGTTGTTAGGGCACGCAGCTGCAGCGTCAGGGGAACGATTTCTCGTCGCCGCGTGCGCCCATAGAAAAGATCCCCCTCTGGGACTTCGACAGCGAGCATCTCCTCGAGGCACATCGCCTGGGCGCAGAGTTGGATGCGGTCGGCCTGGATACTCTTCGGGCGTCCCCGCTTGTATTCGACTGGGCGGGGCGGGCCCATCTCGGGGAACTCGACGGCATCGGCCCTCCCGATGAGTCCAAGTGCGTGAGAGCAGATCCAGAGCCCGCGTGCAGTCCGGACGCCGTCTCGCGCCCGGACTCCGCTCTTGTCCACCTGCTCGTGCAGGTGTCCGCCCTCGACAGTGTGCACGTTCTCGGCCCAGAGGCCCTCTACATGAATCAGCGCACACTGCCTTGGGCAGTAGTTGAAGTGTTGCAGGGCGGAGATGGGCAGGAGGTCCGCGCTGCTCTCTTCGGGCATCGCCTACGCGGGGACGGGAGTCGGCGCTTCGACCCACCACTCGACGGAGACGCCTTCTGGGAGTCCTTCCTCGTCGACCGTCAGGACGTAGTCGTCGAAGGAGCGGGGGGGGCGCTGCGCCTGAACGACCTCGGGTCGCAGTGCAATACGGACACGACGGAAGAGTTCGTCGGCCCGCGCGTTGCCGAGAGAACTCTCGTGCCGGAATGCGATGCAGGCACAGGGGGTCATCTGGCCTCGAGCCGCCGAGCGGTCGTGTTCGAACATTTCACCGAGGGAGCGCTTGACCAAGGCTAGGTCGTCAGAACCAAAGTGCGTTTGCTGGGCGAGCTTGGCGTTGACGAAGCCGTGGGTGCGGTAGAGGCCATAGGGGATCGTGAACTTTCGGCCCATGGTGCGGTTGTCGCCTTCCTGGGCTTCGGCCTCGCGCTCCGTCGTCACAGCGCAACGTGTAACCGAGTGCTCCGCAGACACAACGGGGTCAAGGCTACGCGCCAGGGTGAGTTGGAGAGGTCCGCGGACTTGACCGCAGTTGACCTCGGTCGTCATGACCGCTCCGAACGTGCGGATGTCGAAGAAGTTTGCGCACATCCAGTCGGTGAGTTTCTGAGCCTCAGCCCGATCCTTAGGGAGCTTCTTCTTGATGGGCTTGATCTCCAGGGACTTGTAGGCTCGGTCGTGCTGCAGGTTTAGCACAGCCCGCTCTTTCACGTAGATCTCGAAGGGCGGCTGCTCCTCGTGCAGCAGACCGACGAAGTTCCGGATCTTGCGTTTGAGGCACACATCTGTGACCAGGCCTTGGCCCGTCTCGGGGTCGATGCGGGGGAGGTTGCCAGCGTCCGGATCGCCGTTGGGGTTGCCGTCTGTGACGTCGAACAGATAAACAAAATCGTAGCGGTTCTCAAGTTGGGTTCCAGTCATGGTTCGATCCTTTTGGGTCAGGCAGTCGCCGGCGAGGCTTCCGCAGAGGGCTTCTTGGTGAACAGGTCTTGGCGTTGCTGGTAATAGCCAAGGAAGAAGAGGCCTTGGGCCTCGATGGGGAGGTGCGCGGGGAATGCCGCCGAGTCGATGTGGGAGAAGATCTCTCCAATGAGCTTCTCAAGATTGACGCGTCGACCTGGATGCTCGATCTTCGCGAGGTGGTGTGTGTGAAGGCGGAGAATCCGCGGGAAGACAGTAGAGGGAGTGCTGGATGCCGTGCCGATGTACTTGGATCGGATCGTGCTGTTCAGCTTCCCGCCGTAGGCATCTTCTTGGGTCTTCTCGAGGACTGCGAACAGGCGACCAAGTTGGTAAGCCGCCGCGGGGTGCTCTTTATTCAGGGACATCGGGACCTTGTGTTGGTTAGGGGTGGAGTCTCGTGTGAGGCATGCTTTGAGAATGGAGGCGCGTAGGTGCATGGCCGCCTTACAGCCCTTGCGCTTACTTGCGTCGACGAACCCTTCGGCGCGGATTCTCTGGATCACGCCACTCAGGAGCGGGCGTGGATAGGGTGCACCAGTCAGGATCGAACGTGCGAGTTCTCCGGAAAGCCGCGGAGGGACTCGGTCTTCGTCAGGCCAGCCATTCTTGAGTACCGCTGTTTCGCGTGCGATGCTTCGGATCGACGGGAATGTGTAGCCGTCGGGGGCACCAGAGAGGTCGAGAGCGCGCGCGTGGTCTGCAAGACGCTTGGCGAAGGCTGCGACCGTGCCCGAGTGCCAGAAACGAACGGAGAGGCGAGACGCATTGGGAGCGAGACCTAGGATGTAGAAGGGCGTCTCAGGGGCGGGTTGGCTGTCGCTAGGTGCCCCGCTTCGAACGGACTTCAGGAACGCCTCTAGCTGGCGGAGGGTGGCCGGGTCCTCCACACCACCAATCATGTGGCCGGTGATGCTCTCGATGGGGTGTGGTTTCGCGGTCCAGAAGACGACGGTCGTATCGCCCACGAAGCTGCGGTGCCCCGCATCACCCAGGAGGTGATTGAGGGAAGTGCAGTATCGGAAGGCCTCGGTGATTCCAACCGGAGAGTTCCTGCCTTGCCCTTTGTTCTTGCCATAGGATTCGAAAGCGTCCTTGTTGAACGAGACAATGAGGGTTCCTGAGGTTTGCCCTCCGCGGACGCCTTTGATCTTTGGCTCGTGGAGAATCGCCGGCGGCTTGGCAAGACCCGTCAACAAGCTGGGTATGGAGACACCCTCGAAAGCGTGGGCGTCGATGAGGCCATTCCAGTACTTAGTCACGGCTGAACTCTGGTGGCCGTATTCTCTCGCCGAGCGGAGACGGAACACGCCGAACCCTGAGACCTTCTCCAACTCGCCCTGATTCTGCTCTACAGACTCAGGGGTCCATGACCTGAGAAACAGGCAGATCGCGCTGAATGCGGCATCTTTGATCTGCGCTTCAAGTGCTAGATGCCTTGCCTTGAAGGCTTGGAAGCGCTCCCAAGCCCATGCGGCATCCTTTCTGTCTTCTGGGAGTTGCGCGAGCATGTACGTAGCGTTGTCCCAGAGAAAGCATGGATTGATACCGCTTCCCGATGGCTTCGATTGACCCGGTACGATCAGTGAGAAGTGCTTTTTCGAGTCCACGTCACTGCCAGGTGGAGGCTCGATGGCGTGCAGGCTCCCATCGTCATTGAGGACAACGACGAAACCGATTTTTTGTACGCTCCAGCCGTATGCAGGGACAGTCGATTCCGGATCGGCTTCAAGTCGATCGTAGTACTCGACCAAGGCAGGGAGGATCACGAGTGGACCTCCTCTCCGCGGAAGGGTGGGACCTCGATCACTCCGTCGCGCATGGTTGCCCGGAAGAAGCGTGCCGTCATGTTGTTGGCGAAGTCGATGTCGTGCAGCATGAAACCGAGGTCGCGTTCACCGCACAGTTCTTCGGGGACGTGTAACTTCTCGTCCTTGCCAACGGGGGCGAAGTCCGCTGCGAACTCGCGGCATCCGAGATAGGGTCGGTGGAAGCACTGCCCCTTCTCGGAGCGTCGCCGGAACATGTCGAGGTGCTTGCCGATCGCCTCGTTCTTGTCTCTCAGTTCGATGTGGGCCTCGATGATGTACTCGACGTCCTTGAGGATCATCGCGGCTCGTTGCTGGCGCTCTTTCCCCACGTCGACGTAGATGCCGAGATTCCCGCGGCCCTTGGACATGGCGGTCTTGGCGTTGCGGGAGGAAGCCTTCGAGGCGACCTCATTGCGGCGCAGGTTCATGAAGCGGATCGGCCGGAGGACACTCAGTCGGTCAACGACCCAGCGGATCTGGGGTTTCCAGTAGATCGCTTCGAGCACGCCCCGTGCAGCGGAGGGGGTGATCACGTCGTAGCTGACACGCTCGACCTTCATTTCCGGTCTTGTGAAGCAGGCGAAGTCGCCCCATACGCGCAGTTGAGTTCCAAACATCTGAGTTCTGTTCCTGGTCATCCAATAAGGGTGTCGAAGCCGGCGTGCCCATCCGGGCGTAGGCCGAGCTCTCGGTCGTAGGCCTCACGGTTCATCAGCACGAAGACGCCTTCGTGTGGTTCGGTGAGCAGTTGGTTTTCCCGCATCTTGTCGAGCTGGTAGGGATAGACCCCGACTGTATAGCGCTGAAGCCGCCTGAAGAGGTCCCGAGTGGGACGCTCGCATGTTGTGAGCTCCTCGATCAGATGTGCGCCGTCCCCGTGCGGGACTACGATCGGAGTCTGAGCATCGTCGATCATGCGGAAGCGGGAGGCGGCCTTTTTGAAGTCGGCGATGAAGGCGTGCTGTGAATCGCCATGCCTGAAGCACTCCATGACTTTTCGTTGATCCCATTCAGCGCTGTGCTTCCAGTAGTGAAGGCCAAAGTAGGCCTCGATGGCCTCGGGCGCTAGCGGTGACTTCCCGTGCTCGGGCAAGATCGAGCGCGTGTCGGCTGCGGCGCTTCGGATCGGGTGGGAGCCGCGCTCCTCGGTCTCGAAGACTAGGACGCGTCCCGAAGACCTGCGGCCCTCGCGGTTGCACCGGCCAGCAGCTTGGGCGATCGAGTCGATGCCAGCCATGGCGCGTAGGACGATGGGGAAGTCGATGTCGACTCCGGCTTCGACGACCTGTGTGCTTACCAGTACGCAGGGAGCGCCAGCGGCCAGCGCAACTCTTGCGTTCTCGAGGATGCGAGAGCGGTGTTCCGCGCACATGAGGGCACTTAGGTGGAAGATTCCGCTGCTGCGCTGCTCCTGCAGCGACGTGAACAGTTCCGCGGCATGGCGGCGCGTGTTGACAATGCACAAGGCCTGGTGTTCTTCGACAAGAGTACTAAGGAGTTCCTCGTCCGAGCGAGGTCCGACGAACTCAACTGCCGTGCGCTTCATAGCGTCGAACAGATGGGGGACGTCCTGAACGATCTCTTGAACTCCCTCGAGCCCAATCGGGAACTCATTGCGCCACCCGATGGCCGGCTGGGTCGCGGTGCACATAACGATCGTGCATCCGTAATTGGCGACAAGCTCTCGCAGGGCGAGCAGGCAGGGCTCGAGCAGGCGCACGGGAAGGGTCTGCGCTTCGTCTAGAACAATCACGCTGTCGGCTAAACGGTGCAGCTTGCGGCACTGGCGCTTGGATGAGGCGAAGAGTGACTCGAATAGCTGGACGTTCGTGGTGACGATGATCGGGGCGTCCCAGTTCTCCGCAGCCATCGACGACCAAGGCGTCTCGATCTCAGGAGAGAGGTTGCTGTGATGCTCGACGATCACGTGCTCGCCTTCGCGCTCGAGGGTCGACCGAATCTGCTCCGCGTTTTGTTCGATGATGCTCGTGAAGGGGATAGCGAGGACGATTCTCCTCTGGCTGTGTCCCTCGGCGTGCTCAAGGGCGAAGGCCAGAGAAGAGAGAGTCTTGCCGCCACCCGTTGGTACGGTGAGGGAGAAGAGCCCTTTGTCATCAAGGGCAGCTGAGCGACAATCTTGCAGAACTTTGGCGCGGGCTCGATTGACAGGCGTGTCCTCCGGATTCATTCCTTCGATGTGTGCGCTGAGTCGGGCGGTGAGGCTCGAAAACGAAAGAGCAGAGGGCTGTCTGGAGCGAGTGCGCTTGGGGGCATAGAAACGTTCTGTGCAGAGCGAGTCGGCATCGACCAGTGCCGAAAAGGTCATCCGCGTCAGGAAGGCCAACTGGAAAGCTTCGCGGTGGACTGGTGTCTTGTCGAAGGTGCGTGAACTTGAGCGGAGTTCGGCTTGGAGGCGGCCGATTTTGGACTGCAATGGCGAGAGGAGTCCGGGGGCGGGGCCATTGGGCTCACTCGCGACCGAGGGGATCTGTTTACGGAGCCGAGCATCAAGGGAAGGCTTACCGATGGCATCGGCCAGGCCACCGTGGTGCCCAGCGACGCAATAGGCGATTAGCCAGCCGTACGGTCCGAGGAGGGACCCCGCATGCTGAGCGCCGAATGTGGAATGGTCGACCCTGCCGGGGCGCGTTTCAAGGGTCGCGTCCGAACCACACCGGATCATTTCCTGGAACTGGTCGCTGAACTTGCCGAGGTCGTGCCACAAGCCCGCGAGGTATCCGTGGTCGGCCATGCCGAATGCTTCAGCGAAACGGCCGCTCTTCTCGGCAACTTCGTTCAGGTGGGCTTCCAGAGGCTCCCACTCAGATAGCGGGCGTCCGTCTTTGGAGTGAGCATATGCACGGGCTGGTGTAGCGTTCGCGGTGGCATTGGTCGCAGCTTGAGAATCGTGAGGCTTCACTGGAGCGGTACTTATGGGACGAAGAAGTGGGGCACCAGACTTCAAGATGGCTCGCCGGGATGGCTCCGGGTCGTTCTCGCTTTTCTACCCACACCTTAGGACACGACGTTCCCGTTTGATTCGTGCCACAGGAGTGGAATTACTGCCGATAATTGCTGGTCCCTTGTTTCGTGGGTCCCGCCCAAGGTTGTTTTGAAAGCGGTTGCTAGCGTGTTGCGGCGCACTTGAGGGGGGCCTTGCTCTCTGTCTCTGAGCATCCCGATGACAGCTTTCAGTTTCCGAAGGGGACGGTTGAAGTTGATGAGCCAATTGGCCGCGCTGCTGTTCGCGAGCTTGAGGGGGAGTCGGGGGGCACCGATGTGCGTTTGCTTTTTGAGCTCCCACAGATCGAGAGGCAGTTGCCATCTGGGCCCACATCTGATGGTCCCATGGAGGCCCAGGTCCGGCACGTGTTCTTGTTCGAGCCGTGCTCTGAGCTTCCCGAGTCCTGGCGGCATGTGGTGACCGCCGGTCCCACTGAGACCGGACTGACCTTTTCGTACAGGTGGATTCCACTCTCCACGGCTCCAGAGATTCTTCACGCTCTCTTCGCACCGGTGAGTGAAGCTCTGGTGCACGCCGAGAACGAGTCGGGCCGAAGGGCGTTCGCGCAGGGTGCCGATTCAGACGAGGGGCGACTTCGCGGGCACAGCTGGTCGTCCTACTGTTCGGTGACGCTCGTCGAAGCTCTGACGCTTCTTGGGCTCCCTCGACGCACTCCGCGCATTTGGTCCACTCGACTCAAGCTCGTTCGGCGCAAGCTCACTCGACTCAAGCTCACTCGGCTCGGGGTCGTTCGGCTCAGGTTTGTTTGCGCTGGCTTGTTTGAGTTGGCCAGCCGAAGTCAGGCTGTTCGCGCCTGCTCTGATCGGTGCCTTTACGGGGTGAAGGTGACCGGGACGGGGTTGCTGGTGAACGTGACCGTGCTGGGGCCCAAGACGAGGAAGGCGTGGTGGGCGGTGGCTCCGGTCAGGATCGCTAGCGCGGGGGGGATCGTGAGGGTGCACTGGGCCTTGCCGCTGACGTCCAGGGTTCCCAATGACGGGGTCAGGTTGGGGGAGTTGGGGTTGACCAGGGTGCTGATTAGGTAGCTATCGGCTGTCAGCGGCAGAGTCAGGCCGTCGATCGGGATGCCGGGCGTTGTGTCGGAGAGGGTCCCCAAGAGGAAGTAGAGGTCGCCTGCGTGATTGGCGCCGGCGTCGAGGCTGAGGGTTTGGGCGCCTCCGGTGGCGACTGAGATCGACCAGACGTCGGGGGTCAGGGCGTTGGGGCCGGCGACAAAGGCGGCTCCGCCGGTGGAGTGCGAGTTGGGGTAGGCGTTGGTGAAGCCGGTCCACGTTCCACCGACGCCTTGGGTCAGGTCAAAGGCGTAGTAGGGGATGCCCGCGTCCCCGCGGGTGGCGGTCAGGTAGACAGTGTTGTTGCCCACGGCGAGGCCGCGTCCTTGACCGTTGGACGCGGGGATTGTGCCCGCCAGTTTGATCATCACACCGGTGTCGATGTTGATCGAGTAGAGCCCCGCGTCGCCGTACTCGGTGTAGCCGTAAAAGAGATCGTCGGCAGGGTTGTAGTCGAGTCCGAAGAAGCGGAAGCCCGGCCCTGAGTAGACGTCGAGCACGAGCGCGGCCGCGCCGGTCGTGGGGTTGAGCTCGTAGATGCCCTTGGTGCTGGCGAAGTTCGAGTAGCCATACAGCTTGCCGCGGCCGAAGGCGAGGCCCGAGATGTCGACGCCAAGGGTGCTGATCTGGATGGGCGGATTGCCGGGAGTCTTCTCGTACAGCTTGGTGGTGAACGCGCCGTTGCAGAAGTACAGCGTGCCGTCGGGCCGCGCGGCCGCGCCGCTCACGTCGAGCGTTGCGCCGTTGGTCCACGTTGGGGTTGGGAAGCCGGCCAGGTCCGTGATGCGGAGGTGCTTCGCGGGACTCGTCTCGACGCCCGCGTAAAGCTGGGCCGAGGCGGGGAGAGCAAGCGAGGAGGCGGCTAAGAGCGCGGCAAGGGCATTCATGGCATCGAGGGGGCTGAGGTTCGGGGACCTCGTCCAAGATACGAGGTTCCCGTGAACTTGGCGCCCCTTTCCGCCTTGTGGTCCTTGTAGGTTCGTGTTGTCCCTAGGCGCGGGCGGCGTGGATCGTGGCTAGCTGTTCGACGTCGGGCCACTGCATTGCGCAGATGCCGAGGTAGAGGGTGACGTCTTCGGCGGGGTACTTCTCGTCGAGGGCCTTGACCGCATCGGCGATCTTGTCGGCGTCGGGTTTGGAGCCGCTGGTGTCTTCGATCATGCCGTTTTCGTGCGGGACTCCGGTGGCGTCCAGGAAGTCGGGCATCAGCTTGTCGTGTGTCTTTAATAGGTAGCCGCCGCACAACTCGTAGGCGAGGTCGGCTTGACCGCCGGCCAAGAGGATCTGGCGGGCCTTCTTCGCGCGCTTGTCCATGGGCAGCTTGCGGATCGCTTGGGGGCGGAATTTGAGCGCCTTGGCGACGTCTCCGTCGAGCGGGCCGAAGCCTTGCTCGGAGAGGCCTTCGTAGATGGCGAGGAAGCGCTCGTCGGACATGGCCTTGACGGCTTCGAGGATGGACATGGGAGCTTAGGGTCTTCTGGGGATCAGGGGGGAATCGGGCGCAAACAGGATAACCGGATGTCCCGCCAGGTTGGAGGACGCTTGCCAAGAGACGTGATCTCGGGTTCACTCCTTCCCATGCATGAGCGCGAGAACACGGGAGAAGAGGTCCACATCGAGGACGTGGAGGCGTGGGTCTTCGAACGCAGTCACTTCTTGTATTTGTGGTTCGCGAGCACGTTCGCGGTCGTGCTTGTCCTGACGAACGTCGTCGGCACCAAGCTGTTCCACTTTCACGCCGGGCCCTTGAGCGATTGGCTCAACGACGGCAAGCCGTTGACTCTGACGGCTGGCATCATCACCTATCCGATCACGTTCTGGCTGACGGACATCGTGTCCGAGATCTGGGGCAGAAAACGCGCAAACGGAATGGTGATCTTAGGCTTTGGGATGAGCCTCTTGATGCTGGTCGTGGTGCAGATCGCCAAGGCGCTTGAGCCTAGCCCGTTCTGGAGCCTGCCGGAGGTCGGCTTCCCCGACGGCGTGGCGATGCAGACCGCGATGGATGCGTTCTTCGCGAATCCGCACATCCTGTTGTTCGCCTCGATGACTGCCTATCTCGTCGCGCAGCTGTTCGACGTGCGCCTGTACCACTTCTTCTGGCGGCTGACGAACGGCAAGTACTTGTGGATGCGCAACAACGGCTCGACGCTGATCAGTCAGCTGGTCGACACGATCATTGTGAACGGCATCTTCCTGCGCTGGGGGCTCGGCATGGAGTGGGGGCCGATCGGCAAGGTGATCGTGGCCGTCTACATCTGTAAGGCGCTGATGGCGATGATCGACACGCCGTTCATCTACTTGGGCGTGGCTGTCGTCGCGCGCGTGCTGGGACTCGATCGCTCGAAGACACCGGGCCGCGCGCCGCTGGCCTAAAAGAAAACCGACCGGCCGTTTCCGGCTGGTCGGGTCCATTCCACTGGATGCAGAGGAGTGAGCGACCCCAAGGGGGGATGCGCCTTTGCTTGATGGTCCAATAGTGACTCTTGATGAGCCTTGAGTGAGGATTTCGAAGGGCGCTGCCCCGCCTCGGGGCACTTGTCTGAGCCGAGGCGGGGCAGGAACCGAAGCCGATCTGATGAGATCTTTTGCAGCTTCAAATGGGATCGGGTTTAACAGCCTGTTGAAGCGTGCTCGACTACGACAAAGCCCTCTCTGCCAGCGCTACGCCTGTCCCGTCGAGTCCTGCTCAGCGGCCCTACAGGGCCCCGCCTCCGCGCCCTCGACTTCGCCCTCCTTGCGCTGACAAAGATGGCTTTGTCTCGCAACGAGCGTTCTTCAACAGGCTGCTTAGTCGTTCAGTGATCGCAGTCTTCGCCGTGGACGTGGTCGTCTTCGCAGGCTTCCTTGACGGCGGCCAGCTCGTCGGCCGAGGCTTCGCGCACGGCGGTCACCTCGGCGCTGAACGAGACCTTCTGGCCGGCGAGCGGGTGATTCGCGTCGAGGAAGACGGTGTCGGGGCGCACCTCGACAACGATCATCTCGACCTCGCCGGTGACCTCGCCCTCGTCGGTCGCGATCTCGACGGGCAGCACGTCGCCCTTCTCGATCTCGACGTCCTCGCCGAGCTCATCGCGTGGCACGCCGATGATCAGCTCGGGATCGACCGTGCCGAAGCCGTTGTCGCCTTCAAGTTGGACGTCGATCTTGTCGCCGACGGTCTTGCCCTCGAGGGCGGCCTCGACACCACTCGGCAGCTCGCCGTAGCCATGGATGAAGTCGATGGCCTCGTCGTCGTGGCCCTCTTCAAAGAGCTCGCCGTTTTGGTCAAGGATGCGGTACGCGATGGTGACGACGTTGTCGTTCTGAATGTTCACAGGGAAGTGGGGCTGAGGGTCGAAGTGGGTGTCAAGTAGGAGTAACCGGAGAGGCCGCGCTCGTAGTGATCTTGCAGGAGCGCGGACTGTTCGAAGGTCAAGCGGCCGGCGTCGAGCGCGGCCTCGATGTGCGTGCGCATGCGGCGCACGAGGTCGTTTTCGTGGAACTCGACATAGGACAGGAGCTCTTGCACGCGGTCGCCGCGCACAACGTGCGGGAGCGTTGGTTTACCGCGCGCGTTCACGTCGACGTGCACGACGTTCGTGTCGCCGAACAGGTTGTGCATGTCGCCGAGGATCTCTTGGTATGCGCCGACGAGGAAGAACGCCATGAAGTAGCGCTCGCCCTCTTGGATCGGGTGGACCTCAAGGACGCGCTTCGTTTCGGTGCGGCCGACAAAGCGCTCGACCTTGCCGTCGGAGTCGCAGGTGACATCCACAAGCGTGGCGCGTCGCGTGGGCTCTTCGTTGTGCCGATGCAAGGGCAGAACGGGGAACAGCTGGCCGATCGCCCACGAGTCGGGCAGCGACTGGAACAGCGAGAAGTTCAGGAAGTAGGTGTCAGCCATCGCCTCTTCTAGGTGCGCGAGCTCGGCGGGGACGTGCTCGGCGCCGCGCTGCACCTCGAGGATACGCCCGCATGCGGCCCAAAATAGCTCTTCGACACGCGCGCGACCCTCAAGGTCGAGCTGGCCCATGTTGAACAACAGCATCGCCTCTTCGCGCAGCTGCAAAGCATCGTGGTACGCCTCGCGGTGCGCCTCTTCGCGTTCATGTTTGGGCAGGACAGCGAGGCGCTCGGCCACCTCGGCCATCTTCGCGACCATCTCGTGTTCGCCGCTCTCGAGCGGCGCGACCTCGTCGACCGCCGTGTAGTTCGAGACGCCCAGCACCTCGGTCACCAAGACGGCGTGGTGCGCGGTGAGTGCGCGGCCCGACTCTGACAGGATCGTGGGCTCGGGCAAGCCGGCCGCCAGGCAGGCCTCGTGCATGTGCCAGACGACGTCGTTGGCGTACTCCTGCACGTGGTAGTTCATCGACGAGTCGCCGGTGGTGTTCGAGCCGTCGTAGTCGACCGCAAGCCCGCCGCCGACGTCGATGAACTCGAGCGGCGCGCCTAGCTGCGCGAGTCCGACGAACGTGCGCGTCGCCTCGCGCAAGGCGTCCTTGATCGAGCGCACGTTTGTGACTTGGCTGCCGATGTGGAAGTGCAACAGCACAAGCCGGTCGAGCTGGCCGGCGTCTTTCAGTACGTTGACGACCTCAACGATCTGGCGCGTGGTCAAGCCGAACTTCGAGCGGTCGCCACCCGAGTCCTTCCAGCGTCCGCTGCCCTGGATGCGCGGCTTCATGCGCACGCCGATGTGCGGTGCGATGTTGAGCTGCGCAGAGGCTTCGAGGAGCGTCGCCAGCTCGGAGAACTTCTCGACGACGATGATCGGCCGGATACCAAGCCGGCTCGCGAGCAACGCCGTCTCCACGTACTCGCGATCCTTGTATCCGTTGCAGATCAGTGGGCTGTCTGGCTCGAGCTCGAGACCCATGACGGCCAGCAGCTCGGGCTTGCTACCGACCTCGAGACCGAGCCCGTGCTCGCGCCCGCCCGCGACAAGCTGCTCGACGACTTGGCGCTGCTGGTTGACCTTGACGGGGAAGATGCAGCGGTACGGCGCGGTGTAGCCAAACTCGTTGCGCGCTTGATCGAAGGCGCCGGCGATGCGCTGCACAGCTGCGCGCAGAATGCCATCGAAGCGCAAGAGGAGCGGTGCGCGCAGGCCGCGGCGCAGGATATCCTCGGTCAGCTCGAAGAGATCGATCGAGGGCGTGTCCTCTTCGAGCCCTGGACGCGCGGCGACGTGCCCCGCGGCGTTGATGTGAAAAAACCCCTCCGCCCAGTTGGGCAGGTTGTAAAGGGTCTCACTTTGTTCGGGGGTCCAGCTCATCGAAATACGGGGCGGGATTATATCTGCGATTCGGAGGCGAGCCGCTCAATCGCCGCCAAGACCTCTGAATCGCTATTCAAGCGCAAGAGCCCTCTGCGCTCCTGGCCCAGGAAATCCCCCGCCTGCCAGTACGAGATCAGCTGCTTGAGGCGGCTGGCAGTGCCCAGCCGCGTGCCGAGGCCGGTGGAGTATTCGTGGAAGAACGCCAGCACTTCCGTGCGCGTGGCCTCCTTGCCGCTAAAGACCCAGGGGTCGGCCAGCGCCGCGCGGCCGATCATGGCGAAGCGGCAGCCGGTCTCGTTGAAGAGGCGCTCGATGTCGGCGTGGGAATCGATGCCGCCGTTGCCGCAGATGGGGACGCCGGCGGGGGCGGCCGCTTGCACCGCGCGTTCGAGGCGCCGCCAGTCGGCCGTGTCGCGGTAGCCCTCCTTGCGCGTGCGGCAGTGCATGGTGATGAGCGCGGCGCCCGCGTCGGCTGCGCGCGCAACGAGCTCTTCCAAGAGGGTGTCGTTGTCGCCGCCCGCGCGCAGCTTCGCGGTCAGCGGCACGCCGCTGCCCTCGAGCGCCTTGGCGCAGGCGGCCACCAGCGCGCCGAGCGCGGGCGGGTCGTCAAGCAGCGCCGAGCCCGCGCACCCGCGCAGCGCGCCCTTGGCCGGGCAGCCGAAGTTCAAGTCCACAAACGGCGCGCCCGCCGCAACCGCGGCCGCCGCGCTCGCCGCGACAGCGGACACGTCCGAGCCCATCAGCTGCAACCCCACGGGACGCCCGTGGTGTTCCCCCGCATGCTCGCGCTCGAGATGCCGCACGCGCAGTGGCTCGTCCGTCACGCGCACGAATTCCGTAGTCGCACCGCCGAGCCACTCGGGACCATTGCGCGCCAGCACCAGCGAGCGAAAGAGCCGGTCCGTCACGCCCTCCATCGGTGCCAAAAGAGCACGTGATGTGAAGGGCAGCTTGGCTCCTTCTTGCTTGCCGGGGGTGGACATGCGCCGAAGGCTAACAGACCCTGCTAACATGGGCGCTATGACAGCCCCTGCCAGACCCCAAAACGACCGAGCGATCGACGTCTCGTTCGTGCAAGCGGCCGGGCGCCTCGAGGGCGTTGTGCAGCGCACGCCTCTGCGCGGCTTGGCGCATGAACAGCTCGAGCTGCGCCTCAAGCTCGAGTGCTTGCAAGAGACGGGCTCGTTCAAAGCGCGCGGTGCGTGGAACCAGATCGCTCAGCTAACGGATGCGGAGCGCAAGGCGGGCGTCGTGACCACCAGCTCGGGCAACCACGGTCGCGCGCTAGCCTGGGCCGCGGGCCGCGCCGGCGTGCCGGCCACGATCTGCATGCCCGGCGATGCGTACCCGAACAAGATTCAGGCCTGCCGCGACCTGGGCGCCGAGGTGCGTCTTGGCGAGACGCGGCCGGAAACCGACGCGATCTGCCGCGAGCTTGCCGCCGCGGGCAAGACCCTGATCCACCCCTACGATTCGCTGCGCACGATCGAGGGCGCGGGCACGGTGGGGCTCGAGATCGCGGACGAGTGGCCGGACGTCGACGTGGTCGTTGTGCCGATTGGCGGCGGTGGTTTGATCTCGGGTGTCGCGCTCGCGCTACGCGACCGCTTGGGAAAGAGCGTCACGATCATCGGCGTCGAGCCGGCGGGCGCGGCGACGATGAGCCTGGCGCTCGAGGCCGGCCACCCGGTGGACTTGCCCGAGATCACCACCGGCGTGCAGGGGCTTTGCCCGTTGAACGTGGGGGTGCTGAATCAGCAGGTGGCGGCGGCCAACGTCGATCGCGTGGTGCTGATCGACGATGAGTCCGTGTTCCGCGCGCAGGCGAAACTTGTGAACGAAGAGGGGCTTGTGGTCGAGCCCGCAGGCGCCGCCGCGCTGGCCGCCGTCCTGTATGGAGACGCGCTCGTAGGCCTCGAGAAGAAGCGCCGGATCGCGGTCGTTGTGTCCGGCGGGAACCCCGCGCCCGAACAGCTGGAAAGCATTCGACGAAGGAAGAGCGAAGCATGAGGAAGATCGTTTTGGTGCGGCCCGAAGGGCCACGCAACGTGGGCATGGTGCTGCGGACGGCGACCAACTTCGGGTCCGTCGATGTCGTCCTGGTTGCGCCCGTGCGGCCGTCGATGTTGAAGCATCCAGACTTCGAGCAGATGTCGCATGGCGTCGAGGAAGCCGCCGGGCGCGTGCGTGTCGTCGACACGCTGGTCGAGGCGCTGGACGACTGCACGCATGCTGTTGGGTTCACCGCCCGGCCGCGTGTGCATCGGCACTTTGCCGATTGGCGCGTGGCGGCACCGGGCGTCTCCGAGCGCGCCGCGACGGAAGACCAAATGGTGGCGCTCGTCTTTGGCAACGAGGTCGAGGGCCTGGCGCAGGCCGAGACGGATCTGTGCCACGAGCTTGTGCACATCCGGACCACGGGCGAACACACCTCGATCAACCTCTCGATGGCGGTGGGCATCGCGCTGTTCTCGACGTTTGCGGAACAGGGCGTGCGCCGGAAAGCGAAGGCGCATACCACGCTGCGCGGCGATGCGCGCGAGTTCCTGAAGGCGCGCATGAAGTCCGTGTTCGCGGACATCGCGCGGTCGGATTCCGTGCGGCGCGACATCATCGCCTCGATCGAGCGCGTGATCTCGACGGCGCCACTCGAGACTCGTGACGGTCGTTCGTGGCACGCGATCTTGCGCGTTCTCGGCGGCGAAGCACGACCCGGAGACTTCGGGTTGGTCGAGCGCCAGGCAGCCGGTGCGCGCCGCGAGGAAGCGCTGGAGCGAGCGCAGAGTCCCAATGCGGAAGAGGCCCCGGAGTGAGCGGACTTGTCCTAGCGGGACAGACGGTCGAGGGCTTCTCGGTCGGTGGGCTTGAGACGTACATTCGCTTGCGCGAGCTGGGGCTCTGCTTCGACATTGGGCGCGCGCCCGAGGAGTCGCTGTCTTGTGGCATGGTGCTGTTCACGCACGGCCACGTGGACCACATGGGCGGGGTGATCTCGCACGCGGCTTCGCGTGCGCTGCGCGGGATGGCGCCGGCGACTTACGTCGTGCCGCCGCCGCTCGCGCCGAAGCTGGAGGCGCTGCTTGAGATTTGGCGCGACATCGATGGCGCCGACCTGCCGTGCAACATCGTTCCGCTGGGACCCGGCGAGTCGCTCCTGCACAAGCGGCGCTACAGGATTCGGCCCTTCCGCGCGCCCCACTTTCAGCCGGCGCAGGGGTATGGGATCTGGGAGCAGCGCTCGAAGTTGCGTGAGGATCTGCGCGGATGCTCAGGCAGCGAGATCCGCGCCGCACGCGAGGCGGGCGAGGACGTCAACGTGACCACCGAGTTCCCGCTCGTTTCGTTCACCGGCGATGCGACCAGCGACGTCTTTGATGAAGAGGTTGTGCGGAAGGCCAAACTCTCGATCTTCGAGACGACCTTTGTCGACGACCGTGTCTCAGTCGAATCCGCGCGCGAAAAGGGCCATCTTCATCTAGATGAAGTGGTCCTACGAGCGGACGACTTCGAGAGCGAAGCGATCCTGATGACTCACTTTTCCGCGCGCTACAATGCGCGTCAGATCCAAGCCGCTTTGGATCAAAGACTGCCGGCGAAGCTGCGCAGCCGCGTGACGCCGCTCCTCAACCGTTTTCATCCTTAGCTATGGTCCGACTGAACCGCATTTACACAAAGACCGGCGACGCTGGTACCACGGCGCTTGGCGATGGCACACGCGTGCCGAAGGACGATCTTCGCATCGACGCGTACGGCACAGTGGACGAGCTGTCGAGTGTGTTGGGTTTGGCCCTCGCGCTTCCTGACGAGAAGCGCGAAGGCGGCACTCTGGATGCGATGCTGCTGGCGATCCAAAACGACTTGTTCGACTTGGGCGCCGATCTGTGCGTGCCGCCGCAAGAGGGCGAAGGCGAGAAGCTGCGGATCACCAGCGCGTACGTCGAGCGGCTTGAGGGCTGGATCGACGAGCACAACGAAGCGCTTGAGCCGCTGTCATCGTTCATCCTGCCGGGCGGCAAGCCGCTCGCGGCGTGGATGCATCTGGCGCGCACGGTCTCACGGCGCGCCGAGCGCATCGCCTTTGCACTCAGCATGCGCGACAACGAAGAGGTCGGCGCGGACGCGCTGCGGTACCTGAACCGGCTCTCGGATCTGTTCTTCGTATTGGGCCGAGTCGCGAACGATGGGGGACGCGCGGACATCCTCTGGCGACCGGGCGGCGAGGCGTGATCGAGTACGCCATCGAGCTCGGCTATGCGACGCCAGCGGCTTGGGCTGCGCGCGCCGCCGCCGAGCCGTTGGCGCTCTTGAGCGACCACGCCCATTGCGAGCTACAAGCTGCCGTCGCGTGCAGCGCCTTGATTGCGCGCTATCCCGATCGGCCGCAGCTGGTGGACCTGGCGTCGCGCGTGATCTCGGAAGAGATGGTGCACTTCCGCCGCGTTGTCGCGCTGTTGCGCGAGATGGGCGGCGAGCTGACGGACGCGGGACCTAGCCCGTACGCCGAGGGCCTGCGCCGCGGCTCTTCGGGGACGCGCAAGAGCGGGCTGCTCGACCGCCTACTGCTTGCCGCCTTGATCGAGCGCCGCAGCTGCGAGCGCTTTGAGCTTCTCGCGGAAGCGGACGCGGATCCGCGCATCGTGCAGCTGTACGCCGAGCTCGCGCCCGAAGAGGTCGTGCACCAGCGCCTGTTCTTGGATGCTGCTCGCCGGGAGTGCCCGCAGGACCAACCCGACCAGCGACTGGCCCATTTGGTCAGCGTCGAGGCGGCTCTGGTTCCAAGTCTGGCCTTCGCTCCGCGGATGCACTCCGGACCGGGCTAGCCGTCCCCAGTTTGGGAGGAGCTCTTCCCCAAGAACGCTGAGCGTCTCGGTTGTGCGACTTGGCTGACTGAATTCGCGGGACCTGCCTTTTGTGCCGTGATTGCGGGGGAGGACTGTACCGGAGTCGGCGATGTCTACGGTTCACACCGCACGAATCTCGCCTCGCCAGGCACGACTCCTATGGCTCCTGATCAACGTCCGCTCGTGTTAGACCTCTTTTGGGATAGCCTTGTCGAGAGCGAGGCCATCAACGCCGACCTCGTCGAGGAGCTTCGCGCATCCTGGACCCCGGACTCCTGGCGTCCGATCGGGGAAATCCTGATCCATGGCGGGGTCCTGAGCCTGCGCCAAGTGGCGGGGCTGATCGGCATGCAGGCGACCGAGCCCCACATGCGGATTGGTGACCTGGCCGTTCGTGAAGGGCTCTGCTCGGCAGATCAAGTGGCCGAAGCGCTGAAAACCCAAAGGAAGACCTGCCCGGGTCCGATCGAAATTCTGATGAATGACGACCGGGTCGAAGGCGAGGACCTTCTTGACGCACTGCTGAAGTATGCGCGCTACCTAGAAGGCCGCGTCCTCCGCGCGCAGGGTTCAGTCGCTCAAGCCGACTAGGGCTTCAGCCTCGGCAAACACAGCGCTCGCGCGTTTCTGCCAGAGAGGGCGCCGCATTTCGTCGCGCAAGATCTCAAGCTCGTCGTGGGCGGTCTGGATCTGGCCCATGGCGTGGTGCGTCATGGCGAGGAAGATCGGACCTTCGGGCCGCGGATCGGCGGGCGTTCCCCACTTGTTCGCGATCAGGTCAAGTAGCTCGGTCTCGGCCAGCTGGAACTCGCCTGTTCGGAAGTGGGCAACGGCGACGGCGCCAAGGTAGTCCGTGTTCTTGGGCTTGAGCTCGACCGCCATGCCCGCGAGGACCAGCGCGTTCTCGTTGGCGACTGCGGTCGAGTTGGGATCGAGCAAGATCTTCCACGCTTGTTGCGCCAAGAGCTCGGGGTTCTTCGACGCCGCCGTCACGGTTTGAATCGCCGCCTCGCGCAACTTGCCCGAGATGTTGTGGTCTTCGCGTAGCGTCTTGAGAATGGCCGTTGGGTCGCCGACGTCGTCGAACAGGCCCTTGACCAGGTCCACGACCGAGCTCGCCGCGAGCATGGCCGAGTGCCGGGTCGAGCTTGGCTGGCTCTCCCAGATGCGGACGATGCGATCTTGGCCGACGGCCAAGCGCGCCCCATCCGGAGAGAACACAAGCGTGCGAACGGTCTTCCGCAGCGCCGACGAAGAGCTATTTTGCCCGGTTCGCAGATCGGTCAGCATCGACCAGTCGGCCGTATCCCAGATCAGGACGTTGCCTTGATTGTCGGCAGAAGCCAGGCGTGTCTTGTTGGGAGATAGAGTCATAGCTGTGACGCCGGATCGGTGTCTCGCGAGCGGTTCGAGCTGGCCTCCATCGACCGAATAGCGATGGATCAGGTCATCCAAGCTGGCGGCCAAAACCTGCTTGCCTTCGGGCCCAAACAGGACATCGCGGATCCCCTGGTCAGACAGCTGATGGCGACTGAGCTCTTCCCCGCGATAGGGATCCCACTCGATCACACGGCCCTCGGCCCCGCCACTGATGAGCCGTGTGCCCGCGGCGTTCCAGGCGAGGCAGTGGACCCACGAGTCGTGGCCTTCGAGTGTCGCGATGCACTCCTCGGCCTCGACATCCCAGATGCGCACGGTCTTGTCGCCGGATGCGGACGCCAGATACTTGTTATCGGGGCTGAACGCGAGGTCGCTGATCCACTTGCTGTGGCCATCGAAGAACGTCAAGAAGTCACCCGACTCTGCGTCCCATACTCGAATCGAGTGGTCGCCCGATCCCGTGGCTAGAAGCTCGCCATCCGAGCTGTAGGCAAGTGCGCTGACGTAAGCCTCGTGCCCGCGCAAGACGTGATGGACTTCGCCCGAAGTGGCGTTCCACAGCCAGACCATGCCGTCGTCGGACGCCGTGGCAATCGTCTCGCCCGAAGGGTCGAAAGCCACGTCGCGCACTGACGACTGATGTCCCGTCAGAACGGTTGTGGGCAAGAAGGAGTAGCAGGACCAGAGCTTCAGCGTGTGGTCGCTGGAGCCCGAAACCATGGTGGTTCCCGTCCCGCTGACGGCGACGGCGGTGACCGCGCCGGTGTGCCCGTGGATCGAAGTCAGCGACGAGTCCCCGATGTTGAACAGGCGCAGGATGCCGTCTTCGCATCCGAGAAGGACGCGCCCGTCGGGCAGGAAGGCGCAGTCGTTCGCGATGCTTGAGCCCACGGCGCGCCGCGCGAAGACTTGTCCGCCATCGGTGCGCACCACTCGGACGACGCCGTCGTCGGTTGTCGCGGCAAACAGCCCTCCGCTGGAGGCAACCGCGAGGCTGGTCACCGCGCGGACTTCGCAGGTTACACGCGCGGTTGGTTTCTGGGTCGCGAGATCCCACACGTGGATCAAGCCCTGGCTGCTGCCCGAGATCATCCGCAGGCCGCGCGGACCGAACGCGATCGCCGTAGCATCGCCACCCTCGCAGTCGAACGTCGCTTCGGGTTTCGACGGGGCGGCGCTGTCCATCGACGCATCGAGAGCAAAGATCTGCAGAGTGGCGTTCTTGGCCGATGTGAACTTCGTCGCCACACCGATGCGGTTGCCGACCGGCGTGAAGGCCAGATCGGTGACAGAGCCCACGTTGCGCAACACCTTGGACTGCCCGCTCGCCAGATCCCAAACACGAACGGTACGGTCGACCGAACCCGAGGCGATCTGCTTGCTGTCGGGCGAGAACGCGAGCGCGGTGATGGTCTGCGAGTGACCAAAAAGGGTGTGCAGGATGGCGCCAGTCTCGGCGTCACGAATCTCGATGCTGCGCTTGGAGGTCTCGGTGAGCGAGGCAATCCAGCGCCCGTCCGGTGAGAACACAACGCGCTGTGAACCTGGGTAGTCGACGGGCCATGTCTTCAGCGACGTGTCCGTGGCAAGCTGTAGCTGATCCCACTCCCAACCTTGGAACTCGCCGCGGGCGAGGGCGAGGAACTCCTCGGCGGTTTGGGTCTCGTCCAAGCGCAAGCTGGAGGCGGCCGCTTGGATGTTTGAGATGTACCCTTGGCGCAAGGAGGAGCGCGCGCTCTCGAGCGCCTCTTGCTTTGCGGTGATGGCGAGGTTTTCGTTCTCGAGGGCGCGCGTGGCGTTCTTTTCGGCGGCGAGTTTGGACTCGGTGAGCTCGAGGTTTTTCTGCGCCAAGGTCGCGTTGGCGTTGGACTTGAGCAGCGAGATACGCCCGAGGGTTGCGATCAAGATCACCATCGCGACGGCGATGACGGCGGCGAACGACTTGTTGCGCTCGACCCACTTTTTGAACTCGGCGATCGAGCCCGTCTCGTAGGCCGTGACCACGCGGCCTTCGGTGAACGCCTGCAGGTCTTCGGCCAGCTCGAGCATCGTTGCGTAGCGGTGCCGACGGCTGTAGGCCATCGCCTTCTCGCAGATGGCGGCGAGCTCGACAGGCACGTCCTTGCGCAGCGTGTGGATGCGCGCGGGCGGACCGCCAAGCACCTTCATCAAGACGACATGCGGGCTGAGCTTCTGGTCGGGCTCGCTGTAGGGCGCGCGGCCGGTCAAGAGGTGGTAGAGCAGCGCGCCGGCAGAGTAGATGTCGGACTGCGGGCCGACCTTGTCGAGCTCGCCGCGCGCCTGCTCGGGCGCCATGTAAGCCGGCGTGCCGACGACGTCGCCGTCCATCGTGATGAGCGGCGAGTCGGGGTCCTCGCCGCGCTCCTTCTCGCGGTCGGTGCGCACGAAGCTGACCGACGCGTGGTCCTCGGTGCGCAGGCGCAGGTTGCGCGTGTCGTCGCGGCCTTGGATGCGCGCGAGGCCCCAGTCCATGACGTAGGTCTCGCCGAAGCGACCGACCATGATGTTGGCCGGCTTCAGGTCGCGGTGCACGACGCCTTTCGAGTGCGCAAACGCCATCGTCTCGCACACGCGGTGCACGGCGCTAAGGGCGCGGTTGCGCGACCAGCCGGCGAGGTCTGGATCATCGATGAGCTCGTCGGAGTGGATCGCGGCAAACACGTCCTTCAGGTCGCGGCCTTTGACGAGCCGCATCGTGAAGAAGCAGCGCCCGCGCGCGTCCATGCCGAGCTCGTGCACGGGCACGACGCCGGGGTGGTCGAGCTGGCCCGTGATCTGCGCCTCTTCCAAGAAGCGCGTCAGCTTGGCGTGATCGGTGGCGGCGGCGTCGTCGGTCGACGTGCCCTTCCCGGTGACGACCTTCATGGCCAGGTGGCGGCCGAGGTCGCGATCCCAGACCTTGAGGACGGCGCCCATGCCGCCGCGGCCAACCTCTTCGCGGTATTGGTAGCGGAACTCGGCCGGGGTCAGGTGACCGAGGCGTTCGAGGCGCTTCTTCGATGGCGTCGTGGACTTCGAGTCGCCGTCGCTGCTCTCCGTGTCGGCAGGCGCAGCCGGTGGCGGGGAGGGCTCGAGGCTGATATGCGGATCGACGGCCTTGCCAAAGCGCTTGCGCAGGCGCTGCGCAAAGCCGGTCATGCGCCGCTCATCGGTCGAGCCCGACTCGGTGGATGAGGCGGGTTCGTGCGGGACGGGCTCGACAGGCGGGTCCGAGCTAGGGGTGGAGTCGTGATCAGCCATTTGGGGGTGCAGGTCTGCTTCGGGTCTGTACGACGCCTAGGGCGTGGACATGCAGCCAAGATGGGATTCTATCTTTGGTTCGGCCATTTTGGCACGACTCAGCCGAAGAGCCGCAGAAGCAGCCAGCCGAGGCCGAGGAGCATCACTGCGGCGCTAGCGACTTGGTGCAGGCGTTTGGGTTGTTTGAAGAGGCGTCCCAGCGCGGCCAAGAGGCCTAGCGCCACGAGCGCGGCGGCCAGCTGGCCGAGCTCGATACCTAGGTTGAAGCCGAAGAGCGGGGCCACGGGGCGCGCGTTTGGACCGAGAGCTGCGAGGGCCTCTGTGAGAGCCGCGGCGAAGCCGAGGCCGTGGACGAGCCCGAATCCAAAGGCTTCGGGCCACGCGCGCCGGGGCGTGCCGCGCTTGAGGTTCGCGGCGCCGACGTACACGATGGAGGCCGCGATCAGGACTTCGCTCCAGCGCCCGCCGGTCGGGATGGAGCCGGTGGCGGCGAGGGCGAGCGTGATCGAGTGGGCAAGGGTGAAGCCGGTGATCGAGAGCGCAAGCTGGCGCAGCCCGCCGGCCGCGAGCAACAGGCCGAGCACGAAGCACAGGTGGTCGGGACCCTCCAAGATGTGCTCGAAGCCAAGCCGCAGCCAAGGGAGCCAGGTTGACTGCGGGGGCGATGCCGCGATGCGCGGCAGGTCGATCAGCCACAGGGGGTCGCCCGCGGAGAACACCCAGTCGATCGCGGGCGGCCCGGTAAAGCGCGCGAAGTTGCGGTGGTCGGGGCTGGTCTCGAGGAACAGCGAGGACTGCAGCCAGAGGGTCTCGGCGAGAGCACCGGTGAAGTCCAGCTCGGCGACGAGCCACGTCGAGCCGAGCTCGCTGTCGGCTGACGCGGGGTCGATGACCAGGGACTCAAGGCGCGCTGTGAGAGGAGCGCCTTGAGTCGGCTTCGCGCCGCCGGTCGTGAGCTCGTAGTGCGTCGTGAGGTAGTCGCCAAGGTAGCCGGTGGCCGCTTCGACCTCGCTTGCCGAGAGGCGCCCGTTGCCGTCGGTGTCGAGCGGGGTGAGCTCGTTCGCGGTGCGCGCCTCGAAGCGCAGCTCGACATGCACGTTTGTGGCGCCTTGAACTTCGATCGCCGCCGAGCTGATCGAGTTGGGATGCGCGCACGCGGCAAGCAGGAGGGCCAGAAGCATGCGCCGATTGTAGGCGCTTGCGTCACGCGGGCGTAACCGGCTAGCGGTAGAGCTTTGGATCTTGTGCGCGTGCGGCGAAGGTGTTCCTCGCGCGGCAAGTTCGCCGCTGCCTAGACGAAGAGAACCAAGTGGGCACAGCCCGGGGAAGACCATGACGAAGCGCAAGAGACGTAGACTGTTTTTCCGATTCGCGCTGATTGCGGCTCTGCTCGTGGGCAGCGTGCGCGGATGGGTACGCGGCGTCGGGGCCGGGCAGGAGGGCTCGCGGGGCGACGGCTTCACCGTGCGCATCGACAGTGAGGAGATCGGTGTGCGCTTGAACTCGTGGACCGGCGAAGTGGCTGTCTTGGACGGCGCCGGTTACCACTGGGTGCTACCAGGCGCAAGTGAGGTGTTTCGCCTCTCGCGCACCCCGATCACGCTGACGTTTGGTGGGGAAGAGGGGCATGGAGCGTTGCCGTCGCTGACCGTGCGCTCGGCTGACGGTTCGGGTTTCTTCTTCCAAGAGGTTCGCCTGACGTTCCGCGTGAGCGACTCGGGCGCGCTGAAGTTCTTGTACGACTCGGGAACGGACTCGCGGCTTGCGACGGATTGGGTGATGGCGTTGGCCCGGCCGATCTTGCGCGAAGAGTTTGGGGCGCACACAGCTCAGGAAGTCACGGACGCGATGGTCTGTGACGAGGCCCGAGGGAGGGCGGCGGCGCGGATTGGTGAGGAGCTCTTAGGTCACGGAATTGAGCTGCTGGAGATCACGGCGTCGAAGCCAAGCTTCGATCGCGCGTACGAGACAGCGATCGCTCAGCGCAAGGTCGCCGATCAGGAAGTCGAGCGCCTTGGCGAACAGCTTTCATTGAAGCTGCGCGAGCGCGACGAACGGTTGGTGAAGACGGAGGCCGAGATCCTGACCCGCGACGGGATGCAGGCGGGGGAGATCGCGCGTCTGCGGATCGAAGCGCAAACCGAAGCGGTCAAGGCCCGCGGGCAGGCTGATGCCTGGGCGATCAAGCGAAGGGGCGACGGCCTCATCCGGCAGAGCGAGCTCTTGGCGCAAGCCTCCACGATGCAGAAAGAGGGCGAGCTTCAAGCGGCCGCCTTCACCGATGAGCTCGCCGCCCTCGAGGGGCGCGGCGCGCTCGTGATTCGCGAGAAGCTGGTCGACAGCCTCGCCAAGACCACTTTCAAGTTGACGCCCTTTGCGGGCGACCCGTCCCCCGAGCGCGTCGAGCGCGTCACCCTGAGCCAAGGAGATCTGTGATGAGTTCGTTCAAGAAGACCGTGTGGCGTTTCGTGCGTCCCGTTGCGTTTGTGTGGGGCGTCTATGCGGTGGCGGGCTGGCTTGGCTCGTCGCTGTCGTCGGCAACTGTGATCAACGTGTCGCCGTGGCAAGCCGGGGTTCGCCAAGACAACTTTGGGGGCGGCCTAGAGCCGAGCGACATGGCGGCCGGTTCGCACTTTGAACTGCCGGGCTTGAGCGCCGTTCAAGCGGTGGACATGCGCGGTCGCCTGACGAGTTTTGGTGGCGAGGCGAAGCACAAGGGCAGTCGGCGCACCGCGCACCGCGCGGCGCTTGATATCCGCACAGTCGAGGGACAGACGGCGCAGGTCGACGTGGCGGCCGCGTGGCACTTGGCGCCCGGTTCGGCACATGAGCTCGTGGCCAGCGCTATGTTGAGCTCGCTTGACGTCAAGATTGCGGACAAGCTCGAGTCGAGCTTGCGCTTGCGGCTCGCGTCTCTGTCCTCGGACGACTGGTTTGATGCGCATGGCCGCTCGGCTCTAGCGGACATGCTTGAGGGCGAACTTGCGACCGAGTTGGCGCCGCTGCACGTGGTCCTCGATGGTCTGTACATCCAGGGCGTTCGGTTCTCGAAGGACTTTGAGAAGAAGCTACAGGAGAAGCAGGTGTCGCATCAGCTGGCGCTGTTGCACGATGCACGCGGACGTGTCGAGGAAGCGCTGGCCGAGGTCGGGAAGCTGTCGAACGAGACGGCCGCTCTCGAGGCGCAGGTCTTGGCTGAGTGGGACCAAGAGCGCGAGGTGGCGCGGGCAAAGTTCAACCTTGAACTCGCAACGCTGTCCGCCGAGACCGAGGCCTATGTCAAAGGCCTGAAGGCGACGGTCGAGGGTGAGTACAAAGCGAGCTTGGCCGGTGGAGAAGAGGCGATCAAGCTCGCCATGAACGAGTCGGGTCGATTGCGGCTCGAAGCTCTTAGCAGTGAAGGCGGTCGCATCTGGCTTGCGAAGAAGGCCGCCTCGAACTTGGATGTACGCGAAGTCTGGTTGGACTCGCGCGATCCGAACGTGCCCTCGATGCTCGACCTCGATGCACTTGTGAACCTGCTGTTTGGGAAAGCGCGTGGCGATGGGGAGGCGATGGCTGCCGCTCGCTAGCCACTTCCTACGAAAGCGCGCCTCCGCGGGACGAGTCCCACGGAGGCGCGCTTCGTTTCAGGTCTACTTGCCGAGGTCGGCTTCGATCGTGGCCGTCATGTTGCGCACCTTCTCGCCGATGTAGTTCAGCGTGAAGTCCCCTTCGCTCGAGAGGATGAAGCGGATCGTGATCTCGCCCTTGCCGGGCACGCCCGACTCGAGTGCGATGCTGGCGGAGTCGCCATCAATCAGGTCGAGCCGTTCGGGGTGCAGGCGGTCGCGCAGGTAACCCGCCGCGAGCACGCGGCTCTTGCCTTCCGCCGTTAGCGTCAAGCGGTCGGGGATGCCAATGCCTTTGTTGGCGGCCATCGCCGTGCGCGTCGAGATCCCTTTCGGGTTCGAGAGCGTCAGATCCAGCGCGAACAGGCCACCGTCAAGCGCCGAGACCTCGGTGCGTTCGACCACGACTTCGGGCATCGCGTCCGCATGCAAGATGCAGAACATCGCGTTGCGGTGCAGCATCTCTTCGATCAGGAAGCTGGGCGGCACGCGCCCGACATCCTTGCGGAACCCGCCGATCTCGATCGTGCCGAACTCGGGGTGCTCAAACTCGTGCCAGTCGACAAAGCCCGCACCCAGCATCAAGTTGTCGTCGGCCCAAAATTTGCCAGCCTGCGAGCCCTCGACGCGGTCGTCGGGACTCAGCCGCTTCGAAGTCCACAGCTCGTTTGTGAAGCTGATGATGCCAAGCCCCTCGTAGGTCCAGTTGACCTCGCCGCCGAAGACGGAGTAGAGATCCTTCCAGATGATCATGTAGCGATAGAACGGCAGCATCTTCTCGCCGTCCTTGCCAAGCTCGTCGTACACCGCAAGGTCTGCACGCGGGTAGCTGCCAAAAGCCTCGGCACCGGGGCCGCGCAGGATCATGCCACCGTTGTTGTGGAAGGACTGCACGGCGGCGATGTTCGGGTGGCTTAGGAAGAAGCGCGCAATGCTGCGCGTCTCGGGCCAGTAGAACGGGTAAGGACCCGCGCCGAACTGCACATGCTCCGGCATCCAGAGCGCCTGCCACGAGCGGTTCATGTCGTAGCCGCCCTTGCCATCCTCGTTGATGTCGCCGTCGCCGTCGTTGTCGATGCCCTCTTGGCCGAGGCGAATCCAGTCGCCCTTCTCGTCGCCTTTGACGCGCACCATGATGCGATCGTCGTTTGGATCGAGTTTGTAGTTGCCAAGTCCGGGCACGTACTTGCGCATGCTGGTGATGCTGCCGTCGCCGTCAAGGTCGTCGGCGCCGTCTTCGTCGAAGAGTCCGTCGCGATCGTTGTCGGTGGGCATCACGCCCGTGCGCGACGAGCTTGCGGTGTTCGCATCGTGGAACCAGTGATCGCGGCCATCGGGGTTGACCGAAGGCAGCAGGTAGAACCCGCGCTCGTCGAGCAGCGCCGTGGCGCGCGCGTTGAAGCCATAGTTCTCAAGCAGGTACCACGCGGTGTAGACCACCACCTCGCCGCCTTGCACCTCGTTGCCGTGGATGTTGCCGTCGATCCACATCGAAGGTTTCTCGGACGCCTCGCCGTGGCCGGGTGCGGTCAGCGTGTAGACGCGCATCTCGCGGCCTTCGACCGAATGCCCGATGACTTCGTACTGCATGAAACCCGGATACGCCGCGCTCAATTTGTCCAGCAAGCCGTACAGGCCGGCGGTGTCCTGGAAGCGGTTCCACGGGATCTCGACCTTGGGCGCGCGGCCCGCGGCAAGGCCGTTGAAGCCTTCGTTCGAGTCGCCAGCAGGGATGTCTAGGCCCGACGGATCTTGCGCCAGGCCGCCCAAGGCAAGCGTGGCTACGGTGAGGGTCGCGAGAGCGGCGCGCTTTAGGTTCTGTCGCATAGTGTCGTTCTTGAACTGCATGATTAGCGCGCCTCCTTCTTCGTCACGGTGGCCGAGGCATCACCGGCGGTGCGGGTGGTGACCTTCAGCTTCAGGCCGTCGATCTTCTTCGCTTGAACGAGCCACGTGAACTCGGCGCCTTCGCTCGACTGACCGAGCCCGTCAAGGCTGCGGATGAACTCGGGCGTTTGCCCGACGATCAAGCTGGCCCTTTTAGGCAGCTGGAGCTCGACGCGCGCACGTGTTGCTGTGCGCGCGCGACCCGCCGCGCGGGTGACGAGCGGCATCAGTGCGGGGTCTTCGATGCGCGCCTCGACGCGCCACAATCCTTTGCCCAGGTCTTCGGCCGTGAAGCTCGCGACCTCGACACGCGGCAGGATGTCCGCAACGCTGGTGAGGAGCTGCCACTGCTCGTCCGTAACGCGCTCGACCACATCGGCCGGCGGCTGCACTTGGGCGTAAGGCGCCCAACCGCCGATCTCGACAGGGCCCAGCTGCGGGTGTTCGAACGCATGCCAATCGACAAAGCGCCACGCCTCACCGGTCGCGTCGACCCACTCGAGGCGGCCGACGTCGTCGGACGCATCGCGCCACGTGTCGGGACCTTCCTCTTCTTCCTCGACCGGCTGCTCCTCGACGTCCGCAGGAGGCTCCTCGGTGACCTCGTCAGCAGATTCTTCTTCGACTTCTTCCGGCGCCTCGGTGGGCATCACCCACAGAGCCGAGTCCAGCGTCAGGATCCCGCGCTGCTCGTAGCACCAGCGCTGGAACGAGCCGGCGCCCATGCTGTCCGCCTCGGGCGCGTCTTCCGCGTACTCGCCGAAGCGCCGGCCGAGCTCAGCCAGGACGTCCGCGTCGGACTGCAGCACCTTGCCGTCGGGCAGCTCGCGCGGGCCGAAGAAGAACCGCCCGCCACCGGCCGGGTCCTTCGCTGTCTCGGGCGCCGAGACCAGCGTGTCTTGATCGTCGATTGTGATCACGAGCGCGAGCTCGGGATGCGCCAAGACGAACTCCATCAAGCCGCGCGCCTCGGGCTCGTCGCCGCCGAACAGGCCGCCCGCCCCCGTGTGCTCCTCGAAGCCGGCGGGGAAGTTGCGGTTGACCTCGGCGTCGTGCGCCGCGTCCTCGGCCGTCTTGTCATCACCGTCGCTGTCGAAGCCCTCGCGGACGAGCTTCCACAAACCGCGCTCGGCGTGCGCCGCGTCGGCCTCGACGTTCACGCGCGCATCAAACGGGCTGGCGATCCAAGTCCCATCGGGATCCGGCACGCGCATCCACGTGACAAGGCCATCGCCGTCGACATCCGCGGGTGGGTCCTCGCCGACTTGACCGTCGCGATCGCTGTCGCGGCCGGTGCCGGTCGCCACGCTCTCGAAGCGCGGCGTCGCGGAAGCCAGAGCCGCCGCATCGGGGTTCGGCTCGGGGATCACAAACACGGTCGCGGCGGCCAGCAAGGCCGCGGCTTCGTCGCCACCCGCGCTGAGCCGCTTGGCCAACTGCCGCGCGACTTCGCTAGCGTCGGGCCGGCGTCCGTCGAGGTTGGCCACCACGAGGATGGCCGGCTTGTTGATCGCGGGCGAGCCGCCACCTTCCGTGAAGCGCAGACCTTCGATCTGGGCTCCGGCGCGAGAGGTCGCAACGCGGAAGGACTCGGGCTCAAGAATTGGCGGAGACGCCAGCGCACCAAGGGGCGCGCACAGTAGCAGCGGGAGGAGGATGGGCATGTGTGCTCGGGATGGGGGTAGGCTCCCAAACTACCGAGTTGGCCAGGCCCTGGCGAGGTGCTGCCCGTATGCCTGCCTCCAATCCCGCGGATGCAAACTCAAGCAATACGGAGCGAAACCCTTCTAGTGCCCCGCGCGCAGCTGCAGGGACATGTGGCGGTCCGAGTCGATCACAAGCTCGGCGTCGGCAAGCTCGGCGTCTTCGGCGATGCCTTCGAGCTCTTCGATCGTCAGTGCGGCATGCAGAGACGCGCGGAAGAGCTCGCGGTTGTACGGGGTGTCGTTCGCGGCGTGCTTGGCCACCAGGCGGTCGAGCTCGGCCTGATTCGCCGGCCGATACAGGTCGCGAATCAACAGCGTGCCACCCGGCGCCAGGAGGCGCTCCGCCTCCATAAGTAGGTGCGTCGGGTCCGGGATGTGATGCAGGATCGTGTTGCTGAACACCGTATCGAAGCTGTGCATCTCGTGGCCCATGCCCTTGGCGTCGCCGAGCTCGAACGCAAGCCGCGCGGCATGCGGCGAGGCTGCAGCCAGGCGGCGCGCGTGGGCAAGCATCTTCTCCGATAGGTCGACGGCGGTGACGTGGATCTCGGGGATCCGCTCGACCACCATCAGCGGGATCGTGCCGGGACCGCAGCCGATATCGACCGCTGCCCCGTGAGCGCCGAGTTCGATCAAGCGATCGACAAACGCCGTGTTCGGAGCCGTGTGGTCCATGGCCGCGTAGCCATCGGCCTCTTCGTGTGTGTCCATGACCTCGGGTTCGAGGACGCGCTGGAGGTCACTCGTGCGCGAGAGGGGTGTGTAGCTCATGTCTTTGGTCGAGGCTATTCGGCGGCGGGCGCGTCGGGGAACAGAATCAGAAACCCGCCGATCACGATCAGCGTCACGCCGATCGATGCGTAGGCAACGCGGGCGCCCGTGCGGCCGAACAGCTTGACAAAAAGCGCGGCGCGCGGGTGGGCCATGAACCACTCCCAGTTGGACAGCGCACTGAAGAAAGCGAACAGGCCGCTGACGACGAAGAAGTACGGCATCAGATCGTGAAGTAGCGCGCAGCCGGGTGGTGGCAGACGATCGCGGACGTCGACTGCTCGGGCCACAGCTGATCCTCGTCACCGAGTTTCAGGTCGATGCGGTCGGCGCCCAACAGGTCCAAAAGTTGCTCTTGGTCAGAAAGATTCGGGCACGCTGGATAGCCAAACGAGAAGCGTGAGCCGCGGTACCCTTGCGCCAGCATCGCGCGCATCTCGCGCGCATCGTCGCCGGCGATCTTCATGCCAGCGCGCACCTCGCGGTGGATGTACTCGGCAAGGCCTTCGGCGGCCTCGACGCTGAAGCCGTGCAGGTGCAGATAGTCCTGGTAGCGATCCTCGGCGAACCACTCAAGCGCCACCTCCGTCGCGCGGTGGCCAACCGTGACGGCCTGCAACGCGATGACGTCGGGCTCGCCGTCTTGGCGGAAGTAGTCCGAGATGCACAGGCGCTTCTTGCCGTTCTGGCGCGGGAAGGCGAAGCGCGCAACCTCGCGGCTCTCGTCCTTTGGATGCAGCAGCACAAGGCTGTCGCCCTCGGGGACGCAGCGCCAGAAACCGTAGACGGCCTTGGGATCCAGGATCTTCTCGTCGGCCGAGCGCTTGACTAGGTCGCGCAAGACGGGCCGCACCTCTTGATCGATGAACTCTTTGTGTTGCTTGCTGGGTTTGCCCTTGCGGCGGTAGCCCCATTGGAACTGGAACAGCGTGCGCTCGTTGATGTATGGAGCGATGCTCGCCACGGGAATGCCTTCGACCACCCGGTTGCCGAGGAAAGGCGCGGCGGGGTAGCTGATGTCGCGCTCGATCTCCTCTTGGCTCCACGTGAGCTCTTCGGTGGGCTCGGCTTCGGGCACCGGCTCCGCTTTCGGCGTGGCCGCGGTAGTGGGCAACGGGATCTCCTCGCCAGCCTTGATGCGCGCCATGACATCAAGCGCCTCGAACGCATCCTTCGCGTAGTACAGAGCGCCGTCGAACGTCTGGCGGCAGTCGCTCTCAACGTACTTGCGGTTCAGCGCCGCGCCACCTAACAGCACGGGCGTCGTGATCCCACGAGCGTTCATCTCTTGGAGATTCTCGCGCATGATCACGGTGGACTTCACCAAGAGTCCGCTCATGCCAATCGCATCGGGGTTGTGCTCAAGAGCCACCTCGAGGATCTTCTGAATGGGCTGCTTGATGCCCAAGTTGTAGATCGTGTAGCCGTTGTTGGTCAGGATGATGTCAACGAGGTTCTTGCCGATGTCGTGCACGTCGCCGCGCACTGTCGCCAGCACCATGCTGCCGCGTGAGGCATCCTCATCGCGGTCCATGTGGGGCTCCAGAAGCGCCACTGCGGCCTTCATGGTCTCGGCCGACTGCAGCACGAACGGAAGCTGCATCTCGCCCGAGCCAAACAGCTCGCCGACGACCGCCATGCCACCAAGCAAGTCCTCGTTGATGATCGCGAGCGGCGCCTTCTGCGCACGCGCCGCCTCGAGGTCCTTGTCGAGGTCGTTGCGCTCACCTTCGATGATGCGCCACTTGAGGCGCTCGAACAGCTCTTTGGGGATGTGCTCTTCCTTCTTGGCCTTGACGTCGATGCCTTCGAACGCCTCCATCAACTTGTGCAGCGGGTCATAGCCCTCCCGGCGCCGGTCGAAGATCAAGTCGTCGCAGATCTGGCGCACGTCATCGGGGATGCGGTGCAGGGGCTCGATGCGGCCCGCGTGCAGGATCGCGGCGGTCATGCCCGCCTCCTGCGCGTGGTGCATGAACACCGAGTTCAGAGCGTGGCGCGCGGCGGGCTTCAGCCCGAACGAGATGTTCGACAGACCCAAGAGGCAACCCACTCCGGGCAGCTCCTCGGTCACACGCCGGATACCCTTGAGCGTCTCATGGCCCAGCTTGCGATCGTCCTCATTGCCGGTGCAGATCGTGAACGTCAAGACGTCAAACAGAAGGTCCTCGGGGCGCAGCCCGTAGTCCTCGGTGCAGATCTTGTAGATGCGCTTCGCGATGCGCAGCTTGGCATCGGCGTCCTTCGCCATGCCGTCTTCGTCGATCGTTAGAGCGATGACCGCCGCGCCGTGTTCCTTGGCAAGCGGCAGGACCTCTTCGCACTTCTTCAGGCCGTCTTCGAGGTTGATCGAGTTGATGATCGAGCGCCCACCGGCCAACTTCAACGCGGCCTCCAGCACGGGCGTCTCGGTGCTGTCAATCGTGAGCGGCGCGGGCACATCCGTGCGGTAGCGTTCGATCGCGCCGGTCATGTCCGCGACCTCATCGCGCCCAACGTAGGCCGCGCACAGGTCCAACACGTGGCTTCCGGCGCGAATCTGATCGCGGCCCATCTGCACCATCTTGTCCACGTCGCCCGCAAGCAGGTGCTCGCGGAAGGCCTTCGAGCCGTTCGCGTTCGAGCGCTCGCCCACGAGCAAGACCGAGTTCTCTTGGTTCAGGTTGACCGCCGAGTAGACGCTAGCCACCTGCGGCGCAAAACTGGGCTTGCGGACCTTCGGCTTCACGCCATTGAGTCGCCGCGCGATGGCCTCGAGGTGCTCGGGCGTCGTGCCGCAGCAGCCGCCGACCAAGTTGACGCCGTCCTCGACGGCAAAGCGGTGCAGCCAGTCGGCCAGCTCTTCGGGAGTCAGCGGATAGACCGTCTCGCCGTTCACCAGCTGCGGTAGACCCGCGTTTGGGTACACGCCGATGTGCGACCGGCAGGTCTGGCCCAGCAGGCGGATGTGCTCGCCCATCTCGCGCGGACCCGTTGCGCAGTTCAGCGACAACAGGTCGACGGGGAAGGCGTCCAAGATCGCGATCGCAGCGTTCATCTCGGTGCCGACCAGCATCGTGCCGGTGACCTCCATCGTCACGCTCACCTGCAGGAAGATGTCGCGGTCCGTGTCCTTGCGCGCCTCGATGGCTGCGTTCAGAGCGGCGCGAATCTGCAGTGGATCTTGGCACGTCTCGACCAAGAGCGCATCGACGCTGCCAGCGACGAGGCCGCGCGCCTGTTCGAGGTAACCCGCCTTCAGATCGTCGTAGCTCGCCTGGCCCAGCGTCGGCAGCTTCGTGCCGGGGCCCATCGAGCCGAACACGAAGCGCGGCTTCTCGGGCGTGCTGAACTTGTCGGCCGCCGAGCGTGCGCACTCGGCCGCAGCCTTGTTGATCTCGAAGCAGCGATCGCCCAAATCGAACTCGGCCAGAGTCGGGATGGATCCGCCGAACGTGTTTGTCTCGACCGCGTCGCAGCCAGCTTGGAAGTAGCGCTCGTGGATCGCACCGATCACGTCGGGGCGCGTCACGTTGACGATCTCGCTGCAGTTTTCGAGGCCGAGGAAATCGATTTCGACGTCGAGATCGGCCGCGTGGATCTGCGTGCCCATGGCCCCGTCGAGGACGAGGACCTTGTGTTCGAGAACTTGGCGGATAGTGGGGGAGTCGGTCACGGTGTTATTCCTTCGTGCCCGTCGCAATCAGGGTCATGAAATGGGGCGGGCGGGCATCGCGCGCGGCGCGGTCGACGCGGATGTCGGTGAAGCCGGCGTCGCCAAGCAAGCGCTCGAGCTCTTCTTCGGTGAAGCCAAGGTGCACGTGGTTCAGCTTCTCCGTGACCCACTCCTCGTTGTGCGCCAACAGGTCGATCACCAAGAGGCGGCCACCGCGGGTCAGTACGCGGTGCGCTTCTTTGAGCGCACGCATCGGGCTCTGCGCGTGGTGCAGCGCCTGGCTCATCACGGCGATGTCGTGCCCGTTGTCGGGCAGCGGCAGGTCCTCGATGTCGGCCTCGAGCGGCTTGATGTTCGTCAGGCCGAGGTCGGCCGCGCGGCGCTCGAGCTGCGCGAGCATCTTTGGCGAGATGTCGACGGCACAGACCTCGTGGGCGGTCTCGGCCAGCATCAGCGTCAGCTGGCCGTCGCCGATCCCAAGGTCGACGTAGCGCTGCTGCGGCGCGAGGCACATCAGCGCCCGCGCGAGGCCTTCCCACGTGCGGCCGGGAAGCTCCTCTTCGCCGAAGCTGGCAGCGACGCGGTCGAAGTAGGCCTTCGAGTTGGCCTTCCGCTTCGAGCGCAGCGTCTTGAGCCCCGCGAGGTCGGTCATGAACTCGGGAGCGCGCCGGTTCTCGGAGAAGATCTTGTCCCAAAGGGGCGCTCCGGGCCCGGCCTGCAGGTTGTACAGGCTGCGCCGGCCGGCGCGGTGGTCGTTGACAAGGCCCACCTCTTTAAGGAGGGCGAGGTGCGTCGAGACGCGGCTCTGCCCCATGTTGAGGATCTCCATCAAGTCCGACGCGGAGAGCTCGTCTTGGGCTAGAAGGTGGAGGATGCGCATGCGCGTCTCGTCCGCGAGCGCCTTGAGCAGGCGAGAGGTTGTATTCAGCTGCATAGTCCCATCAAGATAGCTTGATGGGTTGATATCGGCTGAATGATCTCCTGAACTTGCCCGATTATTTTGGCTGACGCAAGCGCACGAGCAGAGCGCCACCCTTGGCTGCCCGCGTAAACGTGGCCACGCCAAAGCGCTTTCCGTTCGGTCCCCGCAGCCAACTTTCGACCAGGGGCCGCAAAATCGGCTTCCCCGTGCGGTTCCCGATCCCGCGACCGGTGACCACCAGCGCTTCTCCTGCACCGGCCGCGCGAGCCGTGTGAAGACCTTGCTCGAGCCGCTTGAGCGCCTGCTCGGAGCTCAAACCATGGAGGTCGATCGAGTAAGGACCAGGTTAGGGCATGCGTTTGGATTGGGCGATTAGGAACCCCGGTTCAAAGGGCTGCCGGTAGACTGAGCGCTCACTATACCGGACTGAAAGGTCCGACAAGCACGAACACCTCCGCACCCCTCTCATCCGATGAACAAGCTTCTTCTCGGCGTGGCCTTCCTTGGCCTCACCATCGTCTCCTGCCAGAACCCGTCCAAGAACACCATCGAAGCCGGTGGCGCACCCGAAGTCTGCCCGATGACAGGCGGCACCTGCGAAATGGACAAGGACGCCTGCGAAGACATGGACGCATGCCCGATGGGCGAAGAGTGCGACATGGAAGGCATGGAAGCCGGTTGCGACATGGAAGGCATGGAAGCCAAGTCCGACTGCTGCTCCGGCAAAGAGTAGTCCCCAGACTCCCAAGCGAAGAGCGCACCACCTCGACTCGAGGTGGTGCGCTCTTTGCGTTGCGAGGCGTGTTCGCTACGGCGTCTCGGCGCCTGCGGGGGTCACGTTCATCAACTCGATCAAGAACGTGATGCTGGAGTCCGGCGGGATCGCGCCGGGGATGCCGGCGGCTCCGTAGCCGAGCTCAGGCGTGAGCGTCGCGCGTCGAATGGCACCTTCGACCATGCCGGTGACCGCCTCATCGAGACCGGGCACGACTTGCCCCATCCCCAGGGTGAATTCCGCCGGCTCCCCACGATCGCGACTCGAGTCCACGACCGCGCCGTCCTCGAGGCTGAGCTCGTAGTGCACGGAGACGACGTCCCCCGCTCCGACGGCGCGCCCCTCGGGCTTCAAGAGGTCGACCACGACCAGCCCCGTCGGGGTCGTCCATGGCTCGGGTGGAATCGGCATCGGGCGCATCAGGATGCAGCCCGAAAAGAGCAGCCCCACAAGGGGCGCGAGGGCCAGTCGCCTCAACGGACCTTGACCAACTCGACGTCGAAGACCAGGTCGGCCTCGCCGGGGATGCCACCCATCGGGTTGCCGTTCTTCCCATAGCCGAACTTCCACGGGATGTGCAGGCGCGCGCGCGTGCCGACCTTCATGCCCATGATGCCCTTGTCCCAGCCTGCGATCACCCGCTTGGTCCCAAGAGCAAAGCCAATCGGGCTGCCGGAGTACGTGCTGCTGTCGAAGACGTTCTCGGTGTTCTTCACCCAGCCGGTGTAGTGCACCGAGACCTGGTCGTATTCCTTCGCTTCGGTGCCGGTGCCCTCTTCGAAGATGTCGACCGTGACGCCGTCCTTGTCGACGGTGCGGATCACGGGGTCGCTCCAGGCCATGGCGGGCACGGCTTCACCCGTTTCGGCGGGTGGGGCGTCCCCCGAGCAGGAGGCAAGAAGAGCGAGGCTGACAGTCGCCAGACCGAATAGGATTTTGTGCATGTTCTGAGTGGGAAAGGGTGCGGGCCCACAGCCTATCAAGCCGCTTCCCCGCGCCCTACTTCACATCGCGAGTGAGCCCAAAAAGAAAGGGGGCCGCTCGCCCCCCCCCGGAGACGAGCGGCACCCACAAAGTGCCAATCCTTCTTTGGTTTAGCGCAGCTCGATGTAGGCCGCACCCGTGTCGGAGTCGACCGACAGCTGGTGAATCGGGCCGGTGCTCGGGGCCATGCCCTCGCCGTCGATCATGATGCGGGCCATGCCCTCGTAGTTCGTGTTGTCTTGGCCTTGGGACAGGAAGTCGAGTTCGGCTTCCTGGCGGCTGCGGACTTCACCCAGGCGGCTGGTCATGCCGTCGAGGCTCTTGACCTCGATCTGGCTGTAGTTGTCCAGCATCTCTTGGCGCTCGCTCAGCATGTCGATCAGGCGCTCGTTGCGGGCGATGGCGTCAACCTGACGGTTCAGCTGCCACAGCTGCGCTTGGAACTGGGTGTGCTCGGTCTCGAGCTGGACCAAGAGGTCGCCCATGCGCTCTTCCTGTTGACGCAGGTAGACGAGGTCGTGGGCGGCGTCTTGAGCGCGGCCGCGGTAGGCCTCTTGCGTCTGCCGGATGCGCATGACTTTCGAGCGCGCTTGCTCGGTGGTCATCAGGCGGCCTTTGAAGCGCAAGGTCGAGACCAGCTGCGTTTGGTTGCTGGTCAGCTGCGCGCCGTCGAGCTGGCCGACAAGCGGAGCAATCTGATCGAGGTCTGTTTGGGACAGCTCGACCACGCGGGACGAGACGGCCTGCTCGCGCTCGAGCTGACCGATCTGGCTGCGCAGCTCGGCAAGGTCGCCGCGCAGGTTGGAGATCCGCTCGGGATACTCGGCCTCAAGCGACTTGAGCTGCGTGCGCAGGACGCGCGGGTCTTCGATGTTGTCGTCGATGGACTCGAGGATGCTTGCGTGGACTTGGTCGATGACCATGTGCGAACGCTGGGGCCCGGCAATCATGGCCGCGCCGGCGGCGACGAAGCCACCAACGACGAGGGTGATCAGGCCGAACTTGACGGTGGTTTTGATGATGCCAGTCATTTGAATCTCTCTAGGTGTGGGGTTCTGTGTTGTGCCGGACGCCTCTTGCGCCGACGGGAACTTGGTGGGATCGCCCCCGGGCGGATTTCACGTGTGCTCGCGTTTCCCCATGTTTTCCTGCCAGATGTCCCCTAGAGGTCGCGTAGGAGCATTCATGAGCCACCCCCAGCCAGCACCGCATAGACTGAAGGCATGTTGAACGACATCAGCACCGGCTTTGTCGGGCGCCTCCGAGCACGCGATCCCGAGGCCTGGTTCGAGCTGTGGGAGACCTTCGGCCCGATTCTGCGCGCCCAGCTGCGCAAATGGGGGCGTGGCCGCATTGGCGTCGAGACCGTGCAGGACCTCAGTCAAGAGACGCTGACGGCGCTCAGCCAGGCGATCGACTCCCACGACCCCTCGCGCGGCGCGCGCTTCTCGACCTGGCTGCTCGCGATCGCGCGTTACACGCTGGGCGACGAAATCGATCGACGCATGGCGCAGAAGCGCGGCTCGGGTGTGAAACCGGGCCACCTCGACGACTCGTGGCAAGGTGCCGATCCTGGCAACCGCCCGGAAGAGAGCTACGAGCTGGCGGTCTTCGATGCGAAGGTCGATGCGAGCCTGCGCGCGGTCGAGCGCGAGTGCGAGTTCATCGAGTTCGCTGTTTATAGGATGCGCATCCTCGAGGGCAAGACGGGCAAGGACGTTGCAGGCGACCTGGGCATGAGCCAGCCGACGGTCAGCCGGCGCCTCGCTGCCGTGCGCACGCGCCTGCGAGTTGTGCTGGCCGACACGGTCGCGCGCTACAGCTTCACAAAGGAAGAAGAAGAGGAGGCTCTGCGAAACGGGCTGGGGTCGAATCCCAACAAGACTGAGGACGCCCTCTTCGATGAGGCCGTCGCCGAGGTCTACCACCGCTTGGAAGAGCGCCGCGAGATCGAGGCTGCGGAGGGGCAACTCTAGCGTCCATTCGTAGCGGACCCACCTTCCCAAGAATCATCATGTCGCACGCCCCTCAAAGCCCGAACGCACAGCACGAGTCCACGCGAGGTCTTCAATCATGAACCTCGTCCTGACTCCCCTCGCCATCATTGCGGTGCTGATCGGCGTGATCGCGATCCCCTTCCTCGTGGGCGTTGTGCTGTACAACGTGGTGCGGCTTGTGTTCCTGTTGGTCTCGCGCTTGGTCGCGCTCATCAGCGGCGTTGTCCTTGACGTCGTGCGTCTGGCTGGACATGTCGTGTCACTGGTCTTGCACATTCCGCTTGTGATCTTGAGCGCGCTGTTCTTCCGCTTTGATCGAGTCGGGCAGCACGCCACGGCACTTGGTCAAGAAGCCGGCGGGATCGGCAAGACGATTGCGAGCGTTCTTGTGATGCGCCCGCTGCGTTTCATCGGTCTGGTGGGGCCGGCTGCGACGCCCGAGCCCAAGGCGATGCCCGCCGAGCCCGCGTCGGACTTTGTGTTCGAGGCGGACTTTGGCCACGGCGAAGAATCAACGGCCAAGCCCGGCGAGTTCGAGGGCTACAAGATCGTGGGCAACCTGCCTCGCGGCGGCTCCGGTGCGCGCCTCTTCATCGCCGAACCCACGGGCACCAAAGCCACAACGCTGGCGCGCCTTGCCGGTGGTCCGGTCGATCGGGTGGTCATCAAGGCCTTCTCGCTGGACGACGGCTCGACGATGCCGCAGATCGTTCGCGAGAGCCGTGCTCTTGAAGCCGCGCGCGACCTTGGGCTGGTGTTTGAGCATCAGCTAGATGGCTCGCGTTTCCACTACGTGATGCCGTACGTTCCAGGTGATGACTTGGCGACCGTCACGCGCGACTTGCACCACGACTCGGGCGATGCTGGCCTGAACGCGTGCTCGTTGCGCGCGGCGCTGAACTACTTCTCCGAGCTGTTGGTCACGCTCGAGCGCTTCCACCACAAGGGGCTTTGGCACAAGGACATCAAGCCCAGCAACGTGATCGTGTCGAAAGGCCGCGTGCATCTGGTGGACCTTGGGCTTGTGACGCCGCTGCGCTCGGCGATGACTTTGACCACGCACGGCACCGAGTACTTCCGCGACCCGGAGATGGTGCGCCTCGCCATGCAGGGCGTGAAGGTGCACGAGGTCGACGGCGTGAAGTTCGACCTGTACAGCTCGGGCGCGCTTCTGTATTCGATGCTGGAGAACTCGTTCCCCGCGCACGGAAGTCTGTCGCGCTTCTCGCGCCGCGTGCCCGAAGCTCTGCAGTGGGTCGTGCGCCGCGCGATGGCCGACATGCACAAGCGCTACGGTTCGGCGGGCGAGATGCTGGCCGACCTCGAGTCGATCTTGAGCTCGGAGAATCCTTACGCTCTGAAGCCTAGCGCGCTGCCTTCGATGCAGGGCCGCTGCTTGCACTTCAAGAGCTGGGAAGCGGGCAACGCCGGCGCGTCGTACCGCGTGCACGGCTTCGAAGATCGCCACGGGCAACGTGGACCGATTAGCGAGCAGCTCAATCGTGTGGACAAGCAGTTCCGCCGCGTGGGGGACCGCGCACACGAGGCTGGAGAGCGCGTGCGTTCGCAGATGGAGCGCGCAAGCCGTCGCTTCGAACGCAAGATGAGCCGCAAGAGCGCGCGCATCCAAGAGCGCGCTCATGCGCGCGCCGATCGCCACGCTGCGGGCCGCGGTCAGCGCCGGAGCCGCGTCGGCGGCCTCTTGGTGGTGGGCCTTCTGTTGTTCTTTGGCGTCGCCGCAGTGGGAGCGTTGTTCGTGGGCGCGAGCCAGAGCGACGGACCAACGACTTGGGCAAGTACGCAGACTACCTGGTCTTCCAACTCGGCAAGTCCCAGTGTGCACATCGGCACCGGTGTTGATCCCGACGTCGAGTTCGTTTCCTACGGGGGCGCTTCGGCTCCGATCCGGGTCACGCGGCAGACGATGCCCCAGGTGCGATCAACGCCTGGCAGCAACCACCTCGAGTACGTCTACGAAGTGCGCGATCGAGACGGGCGCGCGTCCCGCATCATTTCGGATCATGCGCTGCACAACGTCGACGACCTTGACTGTCAAGACCTGCCACCCGGAGTCCACCTCTCGAGCGATCCCGAAACTCAGAGCGCACATCAGGGGCACGGGGGCCAAGCGAGTGGCTTGCAGATCGTACCCGCGCATCAGCCTCAAATGGCCTTGCGCGCGATTACCAGTGCCCGCGAACTTGGGCACCTGCAGGAGCTTGGCGAGGGCCAACACATTCTTGTTCTGAACGATCTCTCGAAGAGCGAGTCGGCGCCCCTTCGGGCCTCTCTTGAGGACTTGCCCGTTCAACTGGTTGGCGTCGGCAGTCTGCCCGACGACATCGAGGTGCTCGCGCTCGCCAAGAGTCTGGTGGGTTTTGCTGGTCCGAGTGATGAAGGTGCACTGGCGAGTCTGGCCGACTTCGTTTCTGAGCGCGACGACCTCGACGCGGTCTATTGGATGGGGCGCGGCGCGGACGGCAACCAGGTCGTCGGCCGGCTCGTGATGGGGAACTGAACTGAGCACACGTGAGGCAAGATCGGCTTCATCCAAGGTCCAGGTCTTGTTCGACGGGACCTGCCAGATCTGCAACGGGACCGTGCGCTGGTTGACAGCGCACGATCCCGGCTCGCGTTTTGAGTACATCGCGCTGCAGTCCGAAGAGCGCGCCGCTGCGCTCCACGCGGCGGGCCATACAGCTGAGCTGCCCGACAGTCTTGTTGTGATCGACGGCAGGGGCGTGCACCTGTACTCGAGCGCGACTTTGGCCATCGCCCGCCAGCTGCCTTTCCCGTGGTCCTTGGGCCGCGTCTTGGCCATCGTCCCGCGGCCGCTGCGGGATGCGCTCTACCGCTGGGTAGCGGCCAATCGGCACCGCTTGCACGGTGTTGTGGATCGGGCCGGGACTCGCGGGCCGAACGACTAGAGGAGGGCGTGCAACGCCTGGGTTTGCTGAGTGCCGTGTCGCAAGTCAGACAGCGAGCGAGAGAATCTCGTTGACTTAGCGAACGTGCCGCCCGTTGCCGACGTGTCTGAAAGGGGTACCCATTTCAGGGGGGGCACAATGAAACTCTTTCAGCTTGGTCTCTTGGCCGTGGTGATTGTGGCCGTGGGCTTTTGGGCTCTGCATCGCACGGCAGGCGAGGCAGTGCCAGGCGTGATGCCGGGTGCGAGCGTGGACTCTCGCGCAGTGGAACCGAGGCCGTTGCCAGGGTCGGACGCGTCCGAGAATGGTTCGCGTGAGAGCGGAAGCGCGGAGGAGGCGAGGCGCGCTCTTGGCCCAATGGTCGCGGCGGGGGCGGACTTCGAGCGCGGGCGAGTCGCTCTGCAACTCCGCTCGGCGGCGACCGGGGAACCCGCAAGTGGCGCGCAGGTGCTCGTTGGGGATGCGGGCTTTTGGGAGACGCTTGGCGTGGTGCAAGAGCTGCTGGTTGGCAGCGGCGAGCTGCCCACCGCATGGCGCGCGAGCGCTGGGGCTTTCGAGGCGGATGCGGAGGGGCGTGTTGATGTGCCGATCCCGCTGGGGCTAGCCTTGGTCGCCGCGGAGGAAGGGCTCGAGCGTGGGTTCCACATGATCTCGTCACCCCGGCTAGGGTCCGATCTATGGAGCACCGCGGACGCCACGGTCTGGCTGGAGCAGCCGCGCGATCTTGAGGTGGACTTCGTGGACCAGAATGGTGCGCCGCGCGCGGACTTCGCGTTCGGCGTGGGGCCCGAAGCGCGCTATCAGAAGAAGCTCTGGGTCGAGGGCGTCGCGGATTCAAAGGGGCGCGCTTGGTTGCATCACTTCCGCACGCTACTGCCGAAGATTCGCGCGTAGCGTGACCTGGTGATCTCCCATTGGGCGGTGCAGGGTTATTGGAAGACCGTCCCCTTTGCCCCGCGCTCTCAACCTCTTGATGCTTGGGGTGCGCCGCTGCCGCTCATCGTGGTCGTACCACGTGGTGCGGATCTTCGCGTGCAGGTTGTGGACGAGCTCGGGCAGCCTCTGCACGATCGCTCTTTCGGTTTGCATGTCGAGGTCGAGAACGGCCGCGACCCGGTTCACGTCAACCGGACCTTGGAGGGGGTCAGCGAGACGATCCTTCGCGACCTGCCGCCGAATGAGCGCTTCTGGGTGGCGAACCGCAACCGCAAGTACGGAGAGGAGTGGCAGTTCGAGGGCGCGGTCACGGGAGTCACGCCGGGCGTCGGTGAGTCGCTGCCCATTGTGCTGGCCTGTTTGGACGAGCCGGCTCCGCCCGCGTTCGTGGTGCGTGGGCGTCTTGTTTTCCCGAAGGGGATTCATCCGCTCGACCTTACGTACACGTCTGAGGTGCATGTCGATGAGGTCGCGCCCGGCATCGCTGTTGAGGCGAAGCCAAGGCATCAGGACATGTACAGGTATGGGGAGGCTGCCGACGACGGGAGTTTTGAGCTTGTGCTGTCGGGTCTTGCGGTCGAGCTGGCCGCAAGCGGAAGCCTCTACTTTGGGCTCGAAATCAGTTGTTCGGGCGATCGAGGGAGAAAGGTGCGGGCTGTCGTGGCGGGGTCGGAGCGCAGCGTGGAGGCGGGGCAGATCGATCTTGGGGACATCGCTCTCGAGCGCGTTGGCGTCCTGTGTCGCGGCCAGGTCGTCGATCAGGATGGGCTGCCCGTCGCGGGTGCTGGATTGCAGTCGGGTGGGGGGCAGCCGGGCGGTGCGACGCAAGAGACGATCATGCGGGCTCTCTGGATTGGCGAGCCCGGCGCGTCGGATGCGCAGGGGAACTTCGTGCTACGCGGCGTGCTCCCGGAGGGTGAGCTGGCGGTGCGCGCCACGTGCCCGGGGTATCGCTCGACGGAGTGGTTGACCGTGGTCGACCCGAACTTGCCGGTGCGACTCGTACTCGAGGGAGCGGGGGCGATCGTGGGGCAGCTGATACTCGAAGAGGGGCAGCGGGCGGGGTTTTTTGATGTGGGGATTGGACAAATGAGTGGGCCCGTGGAGTGGGCCTCGTGCGATGAGGAGTCGGGCGAGTTCGGTTGGCAAGAGCTAGATTCAGGCACCTACACCGTTCAAGTGCGCCTTGACGCGACACGCGAGGTGGTGGTCACAATCCCCGGCGTCGAGGTGGTCGCCGGAGAGACGACTCGTGACGAGCGTATGGCCGCGATCCGATTGCAAGGCGTGGCGCGCACGATCAAGCTGTCGATCCTGGGTGAGGACGATGAGCCCGTGCCGTATGCGGCGATCAAGATTTCCCGCGATGGGTTCGACCTCGGCAAGACTTGGTACTGGAAAGGCCATGAGCGCATGTTTGTGGCGGAGCTGCCCGTGACCCTTTGGGTCTCCGCCAGAGGCTATGCACCGACGCGTTTTGATGTTGCTGGGAGTTCCGCGGTGCTACGCATGCAGCCCGGGGTCTTGGCGCGGGCGCGGCTGGCCAAGCCGCTGACTCTGCCGCCCTTTGGCGCGATCGAGTGGGACCTGAGCCCCATGGACGAGTTCCCCGGTCTACTGGGCGATTACGCGGGCAATGGCGTGGTCTTCGATGGGACGGGGCAGACCAAGGAATTGGGACTTTGCGTGCCCGGTCGATGGGGGACGAGCTTGATCCTCACAGTGACGATGGGCGACAGAGCAGCTTGGGCGATGCTCGGCTCGCACCCGGAGCCGTGGATTTTCAACGTGCCCGAGGGCGGTGGAGTCGCAGAGCTTGTGGTCCCCGTGACTCAGGACGAGGTCGATGCAGCTTGGGCCGAGATCCAGGCACGGCACTAGCTCGCTCTCGCCTACGCGTGGTCCCGGTTCATCAGCTCACGCATCCAACTTAGCCGTCCCCTATCGCACGCGCAGGAAGACGGTGCCGTGGCGCGGGACGCTTGTCGTGTAGCTGTCCTTGAACTTGCCGAGGTCCTCTTGGCTCCAGATGTCGAAAAGGTCCATGGGGCCGGACCAGAAGAAGTCGTCTGCGTTGAGTGTGATGTTCGCGCTGCGGCGGCCGCGGTTGAACAGGGCGACGGCGGCGGAGCCGTCGGCGAGGTCGCGCTGCCAGACCTCGAGGTCGCCATCCTTGTGGATGCGCTTGGCTTGGCTCCCGAGCGGGTCCTGATCGATCGCGACCATGTCGGGATTGGTGAGCAGCGCGAGCGTGAAGTCGTCGATCGCTGTCAGGTCGCAGCCGATCAGCAGCGGGGCCGCAAGCATCGACCAGAGTGTGATGTGCGTCAGCTGCTCGTTCTTTGTCAGTCGCGTGTCGTGCAAGGATGGCCCCCAGCCGAGGCGCCCGACGACCAGCATGTCGGGGTCGTTCCAGTGGCCGGGCCCCGCAAACTTTTCGAGGCCCGCTTGGGCGAAACCGATGCTGGTCATGCTGCTCCAGTTGTCCGTGATGTCGTAAGTCGTGCGCCACAGGTTGCCGCCGACGTCCGGGCCCCAGCTGGACACGTCGCCCATGCCGTACTGGCACAGGCTGTAGACGATGTCGCGGCCGGTGGCGTCCAGCGCCGCGCGCATCACGTGATAGGGCTTCTCGAGCTCGGGCTGACTGTGGTCCTTGGCGACACTTCCATACGAGCACCAGTCGTACTTGAGGTAGTCGATGCCCCAACCAGCCCAGGTGCTTGCGTCGATCGCCTCGTGCCCGAGGCTGCCCGCGTAGCCGCCGCAGGTCCACTCGCCGGGTGACGAGTAGATGCCCAGTTTGAGCCCCTTCGAGTGCACGTAGTCGGCGAGCCCCTGCATGTCGGGGAAGCGGTCGTTGGGCTGCAGCACGCCCTCCGCGTCGCGCTTGTCCTCCCACGCGTCGTCGATGTTGATGTACTGATACCCCGCGTCGGCGAGGCCCGAGCGCTCGAGCCAATCGGCCGCCGCGCGCACCTTCGCGTCGTCGACCGCGAGCCCCCAAACGTTCCAGGAGTTCCAGCCCATCGGTGGCGTGCGCGCAAGCATGTGCTCGCCGCCGATGATCGTCAGCGTCGACTCGTCCGAGCCCGCCGGCCCATCGACGCGCAGCTTGACCTCGGTGTGCCCAACGGATGCGAGGCTGCCCGTGATGATGCCCGTTCCTGGCGCGAGTTCGAGGCCGGCCGGCAGACCCTCGGCCGTGAACACAAGTGGCTGCTTCCCGCTGGTGGGGACGCGGAAGAGGAATGGGCGGCCAGGAGTCGAGCCGACCACAAACGGCGCATGAATCTGTGGCTCGGCCTTGCGTGCGTGGACGATGTTGGGCGCGGGGTCCTCGGTGATCGTGACCGTGTGTGGCGCGCTCGAAGAAAGAGGATCAGTGATCAGTCGCGCGCCGCCCCAGTCGGCGTGGTCGTAGTTGATGCCATCGCCGCCGTCCTCGACGACGAGGATCAGCTCGCGCACGTCGCGCAAGTTCACGTCGAAGATGTGGGGCGCGTCGCCCGCGTGGAGGACCGGGCTTTTAGCGAGCTCCTTTCCGTCGGCGAGGACGAAGAACTGCACTGAGCCGACGCCGTTCGTTTCGTCATCGACACCGACCGCTGCTTGGAAGGCCTTGGCGCAGCCTCCAAGTTGGACGACCATCTCGCTCGACGCGTGGGTGCCGAGTCCCGTGGCGAAGCTGTGCCCACCGATGTGGAGCGGATTGCCATCCACCGAGAGGGCCTTTTGCGGCCGGCCCCAGCCTTGCTCGATCGGAGCGAGGTCGAGGTCTTGGAGCAACGTCGAGAAGGCGGGCGGCTCTGCGACGGTCAGGTTCGCCAGCGTTGCGGCGGGCGTGTCTTGGACGGAGAGCGTGACGAGGAGCGGGAAGAGGAGGCTGATCATGCAGCTAGCATAAGGAGCGCGCGAAGCGAATCCAACGCATACGGTGCCAGGCACAAGTTGCACAGGATTCGGCACCGAAGGGCGCTCTTCAATTGAAGAGGCGCTTTCGACCGCAGGGCGCCTACGCTTCGAAGGGGTGCTTCAATGCCGAATCCTGTGCAACCTGTGCCTGGCACCGTATGCGTTGGATTCGCTCGGATTCGAATGTCGACTGCGGGCGCCGCTGTTGGTTGTTATTGCGTGAAATCGCTGGGGAGCGCTGCGAGGCGCGCGCCGTCGTCGTTGACGACGAGGATGCCGATCAGCTTGCCGTCGGCGCGCGAGACCACGGGGGCGCCGTGCCATGACTCGCCGATCGGGAGCGAGGCGTCCAGCTTCCATGGCGGCGGGCCGTCGCCGAGGGAGGTGGCGTCGAGGGCGAGGGGGGCGAGCGCGCGGTCGCCGATGGCGAGGCAGTCCTCGGCCTGCACGGGGCGGCGTGTGTCGGTCGCGGGCCATGGGGTCGGCGAGCCGGTCGGCGCAGGCAAGTCGGCGAGCAGCGCTGCCGCGGCGGGGGTTTGGGATTCGACGGCGACGAAGGAGGTGCCGGAGACCTCGAGGCGCGCCTCGTCGCCCGCTTCCTGGGGAGCGTGGACGACGTCGCTCGGGCCGAGCAGGCCCTTGCTGGTCCACAGCACCCAGGCGCGACGGCGGTGGTCGCGGTTGAAGAGGCCGGACTCGAAGGTCAGCTGCGCGCGCTCGGGCGTTGGCAGGGACAGTGCGAGGCCGGCTTCGGACGGGCCGGCCGCGAGGGCGGGGCGCCACTCGAGCCACTCGTCTTCGGGCGCCTTGGCCAGTGCGAAGTGCTGCCCGGTGAACGCGGGCCCGGCGGCCTCTTCGGGCGTCGCGAACGCGATGCCGCCGGTGAAGAGCGTCTCCAGCGACTCCATCTCGAGGTGCAAGCCATCGAGCCCGAAGTCGAGGTCGAGGCCGCTTGTCTCAAAGAAGCGCGTGTTCGTCAGGACGAGCGGCGCGTACTCGGGGTCGATGGCGATGCGCACGAGGACCTTGCGCGCGTCGGACGAGAGGCCGACCGACAGCACGCGGCCGACCTGCAAGCGGCGCCACGTGATCGGCGCGCCGCGGCCGACGCTGCCGCGCTCTTCGGACTCGAGGACGAGCTCGAGCGCACCGGCGGGGATCAGGATGGGCGGCGACTCGAGGCCGACGAAGTGGTCGGCGTCCGGGGCGCCCGAGGGGCCGGGCTCGACGACGAGGTAGCGCGCGCCGATGATCGTGTCGAGGCCATCGAGGCCGCCGGTGCCGACGCGCGGGCGCACGATCCAGAAGCGCGAGCCGGCTCGGGCGAGGGGCCCGGCAGTCTTGTTCAGAGTCAGGCGCACGTCGACGCCGCCCAGGTCGAGGCCGAGCCGTACCTCGTCGACGTGGCCAACGGCGATGCCGCGATAACGCAGGCTGTCACCTTCCGTTAGACCGTGGCCGGCTTCGAAGTGGATCGTGATCGGGATGCCGCGCGCGTCCCATGCGCGGCCGAGGAACACGGCCGCGGCGATCAGCGCCAAGACGGGAATCAGCATCGCCCAAGGACGATGCGGGGCGGTGGTGACAATCGAGTCGGGTGGGGTAGTCATTCGGTCTCCCAGAGGGCGTGCGGGTCGAAGGTGGCGCTCGCGGCGAGGCTCAGAAGCACGCACGATGTGAAGGCGACGAGGCCCGGGCCGGGCGCGACGGTGACGACGTCGCCGAGCTTCAGCATGGCGAGCAAGACAGCGGCGAGCAGCACGTCGATCATGCCCCAGCGGCCGGCGAGCTCGACGGCGTGCCACGTGACCGCCGCGTGCTCGCGGCGCATCCAACCGCGGCTCGAGCTGATCGCCAGGAGGCCGCCCAGTTTCGCCATTGGCAAGACAACCGAGCAGACGAACACAACGCCACCGATGAGAAGCTCGCCGTGAGCGACGAGGTCGACGCTGCTCTGCAAAATCGAGGCTGCCGTGTGGTGCCCGAGGCGACTGACGCTCATGAACGGCAGGCCAATCGCAAGCGGATACAGCATCAGCGCCGAAAGCGCGAGGGCCGCCGTCCAGGACGCCGCCGCGGCGCGCGGCGGCCGCGCGACCACGCTATGGCAGCGCGGGCAGGTCGCGCGCTGGCGTCCGGTGAGCGCGGGCACCGACTGCACAAGCCCGCAGGTGCCACAAGCGCGCAGCTTGGGCTCTTCGATGGGAGCGGATTCCATACCCCGCAGTCTACGCGCCACGGGCCTGAGCCTTCACGGAACGCAATGCGGTTTCGGGCGCGCTCAGGTCGACAGCACCGACGCGATGCAGGCCACGTTGACGATGTCGTCGACGGTGCAGCCGCGGCTGAGGTCCATCAGTGGCTTCGAGAGGCCTTGGATCAAGGGGCCGAGCGCGGTCGCGCCCGCGAGGCGCTGCGTCAGCTTGTAGGCGATGTTGCCTGAGTCGAGGTCGGGGAAGATCAGGACGTTCGCGCGGCCCGCGACGGGGGAGCCCGGCGCCTTTTTGTCCGCGACAGCGGGAACGATCGCGGCGTCGACTTGCAGCTCGCCATCGCAGCACAGGTTCGGCAGCCGCTTCTTCAAGAGCTCGGTCGCCTCGCGCACCTTGTCGACCTTCGGGTGGTCGGCCGAGCCCTTCGTCGAGAAGGACAAGAGGCCCACGCGCGGCGTCAGGCCGACGAGCTTGCTGTGGCTCGCGGCGGTCGCGACAGCGATGTCGACCAGCTGTTCCGCAGTCGGGTCGGGCACCACGCCGCAGTCGCCAAACGTCATGACTTCGCCCGAAGGCAAGATCATCAGGAAGCACGACGACACAGTCGCGAGACCCGGCGCGGTGCCGAGCACCCAAAGGCCCGCGCGAATGACCGACGCGGTCGAGGTGTCGCTGCCCGCCACGCCGCCGTCGCAGTCGCCGGACGCGATGAGGGATGCGCCAAAGACAAGCCGATCTTCGAGCCGCTCGCGCGCGGACTCGATCGTCATGCCGCGCGCCTTGCGCCGCTCATAGAGATGGCTAGCGAAGGACTCGAAGCGCGGGTCGCGGCCAGGCACAACGACCTCGACGTCGGGGCCGACGTCGCCGAGCCCGGGGGCGTCGACAAGCACCGGCTGGCACAGGCCCTCTTGCGCGAGGCGCATGGCGGCCTGCTGGACGCGCGGGTCTTGCGCTTCGGGCAGGACGATGCGCCGGTTCAGGCGGCGTGCCTTCTCGTGCAACTCAAGCAGGACGTTCACGGGCTAAGCCATCCCCTCTTCGGGAGTCGCCGCCAAAACGTCGTCGGGCACCTCGGTCTCGAGCCGCAACAGCGCGAGCCCGTGCGTCTTGCCCTGCGCGTCGGTCTTCAGCGATGCCGAACCGCCGCCGCCGAGGCTGTCGTGCAGGATGAAGTTCAAGACGCGCATGTTGTCGGCCTCGTAGCGCGTGACCGCGCCGGAGTTGATCGCATGCATGTGCGCCTTCACAACATCCTCGGTCAGGAAGACCTTGAGGAAATCATAGGCCGCGGCCGAGCGCGCCATCAGGCCGACGTTCGAGCCCTCGCCCTTGTCGCCCGAACGAGCCATCGCGATGCGGGATAGTTGAACCTTAGACATGATCAGCTCTCGAAGACGGAGACGCGGGTGGACAGGTGGCGTTTGTGCATCAGGGCCGGCCAGAAGCCGACGACCTCAGTCGCCTTGGGGCGACCGCCGGCGAAGCCGGTGACCCCGGGCGGGCCGCTTGTGACAAGCGGAACGAGCTCGGGACCGAAGCGGTCGACCTTCTTGCGGTCGGGTCCGCGGACGCCCATGCGAAGCACAACCTCGCACGGATCTGGGTTCGTGCCGCCGTCCATTCCGGGGTGGCAGACACCGTTGCCGACGAACTCACTGAAGCGCTCGTCGGGGCCGTACTCGTAGCCATCAAACGTGAGGCGCTTCCAGACGATCTCTTCGCACAGCTTCGCTTTCGCGAGCGCATCGGGTCCGCAGACGGTCAGCTGCCCCGAGGCCTTCCAGCCTTCGTGGTAGCTGATCGAGACCTTCAACGTGTCGGTGGGGGGCATGCCTTTCGCGCCCGAGACCATCACGCGGTCCTTGCCATCTTGCGCCATCGCCACGCTTGTGAAGTCGGCGCGGCAGTCGGGGCCAAGGTAGTTCTTGGGGTCGCCCATCTCGTAGCACAGCTGGTGCGTCACCGTCGCCACGTCGACGCGGCCGCCCGTGCCTTCGTGCTTCGTGATGCAGAAGCTGCCGTCCGGCTGCGCCTCGATGATCGGGTAGCCGATCATCGCCATGTCGGGGATCGTCTGCCAGTCGGTGTAGTTGCCACCGGTGCACTGCGCACCGCACTCGACCATGTGGCCGGCGATCGTGCCTGCTGCCAGAAGATCGAAGTCGTCTTCCTTCCAGCCGAACTCGTGGATCATCGGGCCGAGCACAAGGCCCGGGTCGGTGCCGCGGCCAGTCAGCACGATGTGCGCGCCGCCATCGAGCGCCTCCGCGATCGGGAACGCGCCCAAGTAGACGTTGGCCGAGCTGACCGTGTCGCGCACGTCGCCAAGCCCGGCGCCCGTGTCCATGTTCTTGAACTCTTCCCCGGTCGCCATGATCGTGTCGAGATCGGCGAGGATGTCGTCGCCTTCAACGACGGCCACCTTGAGCCCGGTGATGCCGTGCTTCTTCGCGACCTCCAGCAGAGCGTCCTTACACGCGTGCGGATTCACGCCGCCCGCGTTAGCGATGACCTTGATGTCCTTCTGCATCATCGTCGGCAGGATGCGGTCGATCAGCTTGACGAAGTCCGTCGCGTACCCCTTCGAAGGGTCGCGCGAGCGCAACTTCTGCATGATGCTGAGGGTCACTTCAGCGAGATAATCGAGGGTCAGGTAGTCGAGGGGGCCTTCATCAACGAGCCGCACAGGGCCGAGAATCGAGTCCCCCCAGAAACCTTGCCCGTTGGCGATCAGGACCTTGTCCTTGGGGGCCATAGCAATAGGGGCGGTTTGGGGGTGATTACGGGCGCTCAGTCTACCTTCCGGGAGGCGCGCGCGGGTATCTAGAGCGGGATCATGGAGTCGAGCTCACTCCAAGTCGACCTATCCCCGATCGCGCTCGCTGTTGCTGCGGCTTCCGCGCAGCGGGCCTCTGGGCGCGCGACTTTTTGCCACCACCTCGCCAGCGAATCCGAAGGCACCGCTATGGTCTAGCGATGGCGACTCCTCTCTTGATTGTGACCGGCTTCGGGCCGTTTGGCGACGTCCAGCACAACCCCTCGGGCGAGCTCGCTTTGGCGCTTGACGCAGATCCTCCAAGCGGGATGCGGGTCGCCGCGACCGTGCTACCGGTCACCTTCGACGGAGTCCCCGGCGCACTCGAACGGCACGTGAAACAAGCGGGGCCGCCTGCGGCCTTGCTCTCGATGGGTGTTCATCCCGGAGCGGGGTTTCGGCTCGAGCGCCGCGCGCGCGCGCGGCCGACCTCTCAAGTTGTCGACAACCTTGGACGGGTGGGCGGCGACCATGGCGCCGATCGCGAGCGCGTCTCGACCCTGGATCTCGACCAGCTCCAAACATGGCTCACGCCCTTTGCCGAGGCCAGCTCGACCAGCGTGGTCGTCTCGGACGACGCGGGCGGCTACGTCTGCGACTGGACGTATCAGCACCTCCTGCAGCACGCCGAGCACTTCGGCGTTCCAGGGCTGTTCCTTCACGTGCCACCGCTCGAGCTTCTCCCCATGTCGCAGCAGCTCGCGTTCGTGCGCGAAGTCGCTGCCTCCCTTTTGCAAGCGGGCCGCTAGACTGCGCGGCTCCCCATACCCACCAACCCCAAGCACACCTCCGATCCATGGCGAAGACGATTCAGTGGTACTACCACCGCAAGGGCTGAACTAGCTGCAAGCGCTCCGATGAGTTCATCGGGCAACACGACGTCTCTGTGAAGGAGACGGTCGACGCGAAGAAGACCCGCTTTGGTCCCGACGATTTGGACACAGTTCTCGCGGGCACGACGCGCGTCCTGGCCGCCCGCGGGAAGAAGATCCTCGAGTTCAAGCTGAAGGACCTCGAGGACCCGGCCGCCTTGCAAAAGGCCGTCATCGGACCTAGCGGGAACCTGCGCGCACCGGCTGCCAAGCTGGGCAAGACGATGCTGGTCGGGTTCAATCCTGACATGTGGACGGACGTCGCGGGCTGAGCACGCGCCTCTAACAAAGAAGCGGGGGCTGCCATGAAAATGGCAGCCCCCGCTTCGCGTTTGAGCCCCCGGTGGGGGCGTCAGCCTAGTAGCTGGTCTCGAGGCCGATCTCGGCGGAGCCGCCAAGGACGATCTCGCCCGTGATCGGGATCTCCATGTCCTGCTGCTTCATCGACATCGCGGCGCTGATCGCGAGCTCGGTCTCGGCGCTCATCGAGAACGAGCTGACATGGCCGGCCTTCGGGTCCCACATCAAGGTGCCTTCACCGTCCAAGGACAGCTCGACCTCGAACGAGTCGATGTTGGGCATCTGGTCGGCGGGGACGTCCTCACCGCTGGCGTCGGCCGCGGCCTGGATCGCCTTCGCGATCAAGTCCGAGAAGTCGCGGTCGCCCGCGATCTCAAGCTTGATCGAGATCTCGGCCAAGCCGTCGTCGTTGATGCCCTTGTAGGTGCCGGTGACCTCGCCCTGCATCAAGCTGCGCATGGCCTCGATCGCCTCGTCATTCATCTCGTCTTCGCTGTCGTTCATGTTGTCGCGATCGCCTTCCTCGGTGTCATAACCAAGGTCGCCACCGGGCACCAGGAGCATCGCCAACTGGACGGGATCGATCTCCCATTCGTCGTCCTTCGAGACCTCGCCTTCGGGCAGCAGGAAGCCGAAGTCGGTGCGCGCCTCAAGGCCCGTAAGCAGATCTTCGTCACCGTCCTCGTCATCGGGGTAGGAGGCGACGTAGTCGCTCTCGTCCTCGTCCCAATTGAAGTTGACGGTCGTGCCGGACATGGCCGACTCAAGCTCGAAGGACTTGCTGTCGCTCTCGCCGCCGCCCGAGCCACCAGCTTCGCCGGTGATTCCCGCATCGCCGAACGCGCGGGTGAAGGCCATCGGGCGACCGTCTTCGGTCGAGCGGAAGGTGTCTTGGAAGGCAACCTCGACCTCGACGCTCACGTTGGCCTCGACGTCGCCGACCATGGCGCCGACGTCTTGGCCCATGGCCTCGGCGGCGAAATCGTCCAGGAAGAACTCGAGCGAGTTTGTGAACTCCATCCCGACTTCGCTGCCCTCTTCAGGGGCGAAGCGCAGGCTGTCACCCGGGGGGTGCAGCGCAAGCAGGGCGGGAAGCGTTAGGGCGCCGACGAGCGGCAACAGATGGATCTTTTTCATGGGATAGAGGAGGTTCGGGGGGGATGAGCTGATCAGGGGTAGTTCTCGATGACGAAGTTCGAAAGCTTTGTACGTCCGGTCTTGGTGAAGATTCCGGGGTGGGAGCGCCTAGGCATCTCGTAATCGAGCTCGACTTCGATGGGTTCTTGGTTGTCGATGGTGATGACAAGGGTGCCTTCAGGGAAGACATGAACCGCGAAATGCGGGCTCTCGTCATCCTCAAGGGGGGTCTCGAGGTTGTCCTCGATGTCGACTTTTGTGGTCGTGACGCCGCCGGCTTCGGCGGTGCAGTTCAAGACGGAGAGCGTTCCGCGGTGGTTGATTCCAACGATCGTCCAGTCGCCTGATTCGGTGCCGGCAACCACGACGCCGTGAATCGTGCCACGATCGATCTCGCCTAGGCGGCCCAACTCACCACGAAGTTCGTACTCGCCGGAGACCTCGATGTCGCCGCAGACTTGGCCGCCCGGGCCAAACTCGACGAACAGCTCGAGGCTGTCCTTGGCGTGGCTGAAGAAGTCGGGCTCCGCGCTGTAGATGGTGGTCCAGTCCTTGCCGTCCAGAGGTTCGATCGATCCGGAGAGCGTCCCCGTCTCGGCGGCCTTCCCGCGCAAGCGGTCGGCTTCAGCGCGCAGCTCGGGGTCGCGCAGAGCGGCGCCTGCGCGTGCCGCGAACGTGTAGGCGCGCAGCTCGAAGTGCCCCTCTTCCAGATAGTCGGCCAGCAGCACCCGCGCATCGCGGCGCAGCGAGCGCGTGCGGTTGCGGATCAGACTGAGCGACCGGTAGGACTTGTTGATTTTGCCGAGCCGGTCCGCCAAGGCGGTGTAGGCCTCGTCGGTGAGCCCGTCCCAGAAACCCTCATCGGAGATGTCGAGCACCAGCTGGATCATCCACGCTTCTGCGCCGTCACGGCCAAGGCGTTGAGCGATGTCGGCCTCGCGCAGCACCACGTCGCCGTCGGGCAAATCGGCGGTGTCGATCTGCGTGCGCACGTACTCGATGTCGCGCAGCGCGCGCTCAAGTAGGTCTTGTTCCGTCACGCCCGCCTTGCGCTTCACGGCGGCGGCGTCCGCGGCCTCCATGTACTTCTCGACCCGTGCGAGCCGGAGCGCGCGCGGCTGGTTGCCCGAGTGCATCGGCCAGACATCTTCGCGAATCCAGGTTGTCCAGGCCTTCACGAAGTCGTCAAACGTCTTGAAGCCGCCGGGGTTCCCGTCGGCCAAGAAGACCTCTTCGAACAGCTTGCGCGAGGCACCGCCCTTGGTCGTGATCGTCTGCAGATACTGCTGGTAGTAGGGCCGCCAGACGTAGGCCAACGTGTCCGGGTCTTCGTACTCCTGCAAGAAGTACACAAGCCCCCAGCCGAAGCAGTAGTACTCGCCCGCATACGAGCCGGGGTTGTCGAAGCCAATCACGTCCGCCGGCGAGGGACCGCCGGGGTTGCCCAGGAAGTACATCAGCGAGCGCAGGCGCCCGGTCGCGGCATCTGGCCACACGACGCTACCGTCTTGCAGGGCGCGCGCGCCTTCGAAGAAGCTGGCCGTGCCCTCGTTCAGCCACGCGGGTGAGCGCCCGCCGCGCTGCGACAAGACCGTCATGAACTGGTGGCTGGCCTCGTGAAACAAGGTGCCGAGCATCTCGTCCAAGCTGCCGGTGCGGGCCCGCGTGTCATAGCACGTCACGTTGCCTTCACCGGGGCTCCACCAGCCGCCGAGTCCGGGGGTGGGTTCTTGGCCGGGCCAGTTCTTCACCATCAGGTCCCAGCTGCCGTGGATGCGGATGCCGGCCTTCTTCATCGGCACGCGGCTCGCGTCGCCATCCAGGTAGATCTGCACGTAGGACTCGAAGATGTTGTCCATCGTGTCGCCGACGGCCTTCGTGACCTCTTCCTCGAGGTTGCAGTCGAGGATGTAGTGCTTGCTCTCGTAGTGCACCAGGGGGATGTCCCCATCGATGCGCTCTTGGTCGCCGGCGCCGTCGAGGTCGACATCTTCTTTGGCCGTGCGCAGAGCCTCGAGCGTCTCGATAAGCTCGGCGTCGCTCGCTTCGGTCAACAGCCACTCGACCCGCTCCAGCACGTCAAGTGCCTGGTCGTCATGCCCGTCTTCAATCAGCCGGCCAGCGCACTCGGCGAAGTAGCGCTTGAGCTTCTTGAAGAAGCCCACGCGCCGGTTGGCGAAGGGGTCGGCTTCCAAGAGCTCGTTCCGCAGGATGCGAAAGTCCTTGCCCCTGTCCTCACCCGCCTCGGTCAGCATGTCGATCGCGCGATCGAGGTGGAAGGCACCCTCGTCGAGGCGCCCCAACTTGAACAGCGCTCGGCCATAGAACTCGTGCGCCCAGGCCGTCTCTTGCCCGCCATCGAAGTAGGGCTCGAGCTGGTCGGCAATTGCCTGCCACGACTCGGCTTCTGCGAGCGCTTCAATATCGGCGTGTTGGTCCACGCGGCTCTCGATCGCCATCGAACCGGCGGATCGGGGCGCAAGCCACGATCCGCCGATCAAGATGGCGAGGAGAAGGATCCCCCTCGGCTGCATCATCGGTCTACTCCTTTGAGGCGGCGAATTCGAAGTTGATCGTGCCCGACATCTCGATCGTCTGCTCGATGTCCATGTCGCCCATCGGGGTGCCCATCGACATCGCCATGTCCATCGTCTGGCTCATGTCGGCAGACAGATCAAACGAAGCAAAGTGGCCCGCTTCAAGGTCCCAGAGCAACGTGCCTTCGCCTTCGATGGCGAGCTCGACGTCGGCGGACTGGAAGTCCATTTCGACGCCTTGTTCGGACATGTCGATCGCGTCCATTTTCTCTTTGATCATCTCGGTCAGATCGTTGGCCGAGGTGACGTCGACCGAGATCGCGATCGCCGCGAACTTGTTGCCGTCGACTTCGCGCAAGCCTTTGTACTCGCAGTCGACGTCGCCTTCGATCTCGCCCAGCATCTCGGAGAAGCTCAGGTCCGAGCCGGGGCTCGGGCCAGCGCCATCGGGCATGTCAGCTTCGTCGGGGACCAGCTTCAGGTTGCCGCCGGGGCCCATCAGGTTGATCAGGTAGTTAGCGTCGATGCTCCACGTGTCGCCGACTGCGACGGCAGACTCGGGCAAGAAGCCGCGCAAGTCGGTGTCCTCAATCAGGTCGTCGAGCAACTCGACGTCGGAGTCGTCGTCTTCCGGGAAGCTCGCGTCGTACTTCGATTCGTCTTCGTTCCAGACGAAGTTGACGGTCTTGTCCTCAAGCTCGCTCGCGCTTGAGACATCGTTGTCCACCGAGCCGGTGAACTGGTTCGACTGCGACGTGGTGGTCGTGTTGCTGAGCGCGTTGAAGGTTCGCGCGAGGCGAGCGGGGTGCCCGTCCGTTGTCGTGCCAAACGTGTCCGTCCACGCGAACTCGGACGAGTTCGTCATGGTCATCTCCATCTGGAGCATGCTGGCGTCTTGCTCTTCGCCATTCATGACCATGCGCATCTCGTCGAGCGAGAGCTCAACCGTCGTGTTGAATGTCTTGGCGAGCTCGGTGCCCGCCTCGGGCGCAAAGCGCACTTCGTCACCCGGCAGGGCAAGCGAAACAAGGGCGGGGACGGCGAGGGACAGAAGAAGGAGTTTGCTGCGCTTCATGAGATTCGGATGTGCCTCCGGAATGGATCGAGATGGAGGCCTTGAAAGTGGGGGGGGTGGCCTCGTCGTTTGGACGGGGGGAGGGCCGGACGGCCCGATGGTCGGTCTACGGGATCCCGCGCGGTTCATTTGCGCCGGACTGCCCGTGTGCCTCATTTAATGGTTACGAATTCGAAAGGGCGCCCCCGGCAGTTGCCAGGGGCGCCCCAGATTAGCGCGAGATGGGCAACTTCCTTAGCAGAAGTTGCCATCAGGATGCCCTTACGGGGTGACGACGACCTGCATGCCGTTCGTTGCCGAGAAGCCAGCGGGGCCGCCAGCGTCGACCACGAGGGCCTGGAAGTAGGCCGCGAGGCCCACGAAGGCGGGGTCGACCGGGATCGGCACCGAGGCGTCGAACTGACCGAAGAGGTCCGTCTGACCCGAGAAGATCGAGGTCGCCAGCACCAGCTGGTTGACACCGAGCAGCTGCAGGTTCACTTGGGCAAACCCAAGGCCGATGAAGACGCCTGTTTCGGACGGAGCGCCTTTGACCGCAGCAACGAAGTCGTTGTTGCCAAGCGAAGCCGGCTGGCCCGCGGTGTCGATCGTGGGGACCGTGCTGCCGCTTGTTGCCCCACCGAAGTAGGTCGGCAGACCCACACTCGGAGAGCTCTTCAGCGTCTGGACCGCAACGTCGTCAAGGTTCCAACCGCCGAACTCAAGCCCGCCGTCGGACTTCAGACGCCACTCGAGCTGCACCTGCTGGCCATCGAAGGCCGAGATGTCCACTTCGTGTGTGTTCCAACCCGTATCGAGGGTGTGGCCACTCTGCTGGTTCTGCCAGACCTGGTTGCCGTTCGCATTGATGGTCGCTTGGTCGAAGATCGCCTCTTCGACGGTCAGCCAGCGCTCGTAGACCAAGGTCGCACCTTGCGAGCCCGTCAGGTCGATCAAAGGAGAGCGAAGGTAGTTCTCAACGTTTGGCTGATACTCGCCGTTGAACCCTTGAGGGCCGAGGTCGTTGCCCCAGACTTTGGAGCCCGAGAAGGCCGACGAGGCGTCACCAGCTGAGCCGTTCGGCGTGCCGTGCTGCCAGTCGTCCTGGGTCGCCACTTGCGCGTGAGTCCAGCCGTTGTCGCCGGCAGTCTCGAAGTCGTCGAAGAAGAAGACCTGGATGTCACCGACCGTGAAGTTGTTGGTGACACTCGGCGCATCTTGCGGGAAGACGTTGGACTGACCGAGGTCGTTCGTGCCGGAGATCCACCACTCGACCTTGTTCGGAGAGGCCTGGCCGGGAATCGTCGCGAAGAAGCGATCGTTCGAAGCCGCGGTCATCGGAACCGAGAGCGGCAGGCCGCCGTTCACGCGGTAGAACAGCTGCGCGCTGGTGACCGCTGTCCCTTGGTTCGGGGTCATCACGGCCGAGACGCCGTAGGGGCCGTTCTCGTCGAACGTGTCGGACGGTCCGGCCACGTTCAGGATGTTGACGAACGACAGTTGGAAACCCGGGAAGCCCTGGTCCTGGAAGCCGCCATCGATGTCGGTGTAGTGCGGCGAGCCGTTGCCCACGTTGCCATCATCGTCGTCGAGGGTCAGCCAGTGCGTCTCGATGATCGTCTTGATCTGACCATCGTTGTACGCGTTCATCCACGAGTTGAAGAGGATGTTGCTGAGCGCATCGCCGGCGGTGTTGCCAAGCGTGTTGTTCATGCGCACGCGCACCTTCCAAAGCGCGCCCATCAGGACCTCGCCATCGGAGTGGACCTCGCCAAAGCAGCCGGGGTTCGCATCCCCGCAGAACTGCTTGGTGTTGTTGCCGTCGCGGATGTTCGAGCCGGGACCGAAGAAGTCAAGCCCGACGATCGGGCTGTCGGACTGGTACATCGCGAAGACGTCGGCATTGCCCTCGCCGAAGCCATCCGAGCCGTTTCCGCTGGAGTACTGGTCGTTCATCCAGTGACCCATCTCGTGGAAGATCACGTTCGAGAAGGCGGTGTTGTTGCAGCCGCCGCCCGCAAGGTAGTAGTTCGTCGAGACGCCGTTGTAGTAGGCGTTGCAGGTCGAGCTGATGTTGGGGTTCGACGTGGCCACGAAGTCGGACTTGTTGTCGCCCGGGTTGACCATGCGGGTCCAGTCGCGCATCGCGTTGATGCTGACGAGGCAGTTCGCCTGAGCGGTGATCTGCTCGGCGCCGGTCGGGTTCATCAGCACGTTGTTGCCCGCGCCGTCGGCGAGCGACGTGGTCAACGAGTAGTCGCCACCGCTCTGGTTGTTGACGTCGTTGTACGTGCCGACGTAGGAGAACGTCGCGTTCATCGGGCCCGAGGCACCGGCGAAGTTGAAGTTGCCAAACGCGTCGGTGAAGGTCGTGCCCGCGGCGCTGGTGACACGCATGTAGCCGGCCGGGAACGGGACGGGCGGGTTGCTGGCCGACGGCGCGCCGATCCCGGGCGTCGAGAGCGTCTGCACGTTGCCGCCGACGTCGAAGAAGTGGATCTGGTTCTCCGACTTGACCACGCGGCCCATGCCGGTGGCTGAGATCGAGAGGATCGAGGCCTTGGGCTCGGTGCCGTCGACTTCGTTGCCAACACGCACGCGCCAGGCGAGGGTGCCTTGGCGCAGTTTCCCGAGCTCCTCTTGCACGATCTCAAGACCGAGCACGTCGATGTCGCGGGCCTCGAGGCCCGCCTCTTCGGCGAAGGCTTCAACCGCGAGAGCCACGGCGTGTTCCGCGTCACGCGTCGGGCGCGTCTCGGGGGGGAGCAGCGTGTCGGGCAGGCCGACAGTGTCCAGGGAGAGCAGGCGGCCCGCTTGGTCGAAGAGCGCATTCACAAGGCCGCGCTCGACGGCGACGCCGTTCACAACCTGACGGAACTGCACGGTGGTCTTGTCGGTCGAACCGACCGCGCCGAGCGGCAGGAAGACAACCTCGTCGAGGACGAGGTTGGCGGGGTTGATGCCCATCAAGCCATAAGCCTCACCGATGTGAGCTAGAGCCAGGTCGGCGAAGTCCGCGTCGGCGAACGGGGTCGTGCCACCTTCGGTGTGACCACCATAAAGGAAGCGGACGAAGCCGGTCTGGGAGTCTTGGATGGTGCGCCATTCGGTGCCGTGGGCAGCGATCCAGGCCGATGTGGCCTCGACAATCATGGGGCCGTTGGCAACGCCAGTCTCGAGGCCATTGGGCGCCTCGGGGAGTGGTGCTTGTGCCAGAATTGGCGCTGTGATTGCCGCCAGGACGGAGGCGGTGATGAGGTTCTTCTGCATAAGGGTGCTTCTCAGGGGGGTGGTTAGGTGACCGATTCGCTTTGGACTGTGTTTGGCTCCATTGCGTTCCGTCAAAAGTGCGCCATAGGACCCTGGGGACCGGAATGGCTGTAAGGATGTTGTAATGCGAGCTGCCAGGATGGCAGGCGGCCTTGGGCCGGGGGCGCTCCAACGAAGAGGAGCGCCCTCGGTGAAACCGAAAGCGCTCCTTGTGGCGTGAGCCAACCGGCCTGCTGGCCGTCTAGGGGTGGGCTGGGTAGCCCTAGGGCACGATGACGAGCTGCATGCCGTCCGTGGCGGAGAAGCCTTGCGGGCCGCCCGGGTCCACGACGAGCGCCTGGAAGAAGACGGTAAAGCCGACAAGGGCCGGGTCGTTCGGGACCGGGACCGACTCCTCATACTGGCCGAAGAGGTCGGTCTGGCCGGTGAAGATCGAGGCCGGCAGAACCAGCTGCGTGACGCCCAGCAGAGGGACATTGATCTGCGCGAAGCCGAAGCCGAGGAAGACGGCCGTCTCGGACGGCGCGCCTTTCACCTTGGCGACGAAGTCCGCATTGCCAATCGCGGCCGGCTGACCGGCGGTGTCGATCGTGGGGGTCGTGCTGCCCGGACTTGCGCTGCCAAAGTAGGTCGGCAGGCCGACCGTGGCAGAGGGCTGAAGCGTCTTGATCCCAACGTCGTCGATGTTCCAACCGCCGAAGTGCAGGATTCCGTTGGGGGTCAGGCGCCACTCGAGCTCGACGACCTGGCCGTCGAAGGCGGAGATGTCGAGAGTCTGGGCGTTCCAGCTGGTGTCGAGCGTGCTCCCACTAGCAGAGTTCACCCAAACCGGCGTCCCATTGATGCGGATCTCAGCCTTGTCCTGCGACGAAGTGTCGACACGAAGCCAGCGCTGATAGACAAGCGTGGCTCCGATTGAGCCCGCCAAGTCAATCTGTGGCGAGCGCAGGAAGTTCGCTGCGAAGCCCGAGTACTTGCCGTCGTTGCCGGGGAAGCCGAGGTCGTTGCCCCAAACGTTTGCGCCAGAGAAGGCCGCGGCCGGATCGCCAGCCAATCCTTGGGGCGTTCCGTGTTCCCAGTCGTCTCCGAACTGCACGGCGGCGTGACTCCAGCCGTTGTCACCGGCGGTCTCGAAGTCGTCGAAGAACGTCAGCTTCAGGGCACCGATGTCGAAGCTGTTGGTGACGCCGGGGGCGCCCACCGGGAAGAACTCGGACTGGCCAATGCTGTTCGTGCCTTGGACCCACCACTCAACTTTGTTCGGCGAGGTTTGGCCGGGAATCGTGGCGAAGTAGCGATCGTTCGAGGCGGTGGTCATGGGGACGGAGATGGCGGCTCCACCGCTGACGCGATAGAAGAGCGTGGCTCCCGCGACCGTCGTAGCACCCACTGGGGTGATCACTGCGGAGACACCATAGGGGCCGGCTTGATCGGGAGTCGTGCCGGGGCCCATCACGCTGGTGATGTTGACCGAGTCGAGCTGCACACCGGGGAAGCCCTGGTCCATGAAGCCGGCGTTGATGTCGCCGAAGTGCGGCGTACCGTTTGTGATGTTGCCGTCGTTGTCGTCGAGCGTCAGCCAGTGCGTCTCGATGATCGTCTTGATCTGCGTGTCGTTGTACGCGTTCATCCACGAGTTGAAGAGCAGGTTGCTCAGCGCGTCGCCTTGAGCGTTGCCAAGTGTGTTGTTCAGACGCTTGCGGACCTTCCAGAGCGCGCCCATCAGGACCTCGCCGTCGGCGTGAACCTCACCGAAGCAGCCGGGGTTCGAGTCGCCGCAGAACTGCTTCGTGTTCTCGCCGTCGCGGATGTTCGTGCCGAAGCCGAAGAAGTCCAAGGCGACGATCGAGCTGTCGGCTTGGTACATCGCGAAAACGTCGGCATTGCCCTCGCCGAAGCCGTCCGAGCCATTTCCGCTGGAGTACTGATCGTTCATCCAGTGGCCCATTTCGTGCCAGATGACGGTCGAGTAGGACGTGTTGAAGCAGCCGCTTCCCGGTAGGAAGTAGTTCGTCGAGGCGCCGTTGTAGAACGCGTTGCACGCCGAGCTAATGTTGACGTTGGCCGTCGCGACAAAGTCCGACTTGCTGTCGGCCGGGTTGATCGACCGCGTCCAGTCGCGCATCAAGTTGATGTTGACGAAGGCGTTGGCCTGGGCGGTGATCTTGTCGGCCCCGGTCGGGTTGAGGAGGGCCGTGTTGCCAAGACCATCGGCAAGCGGGATCGTCACGAGGTAGTCCCCGCCATTCGAGTTGCGGACGTCGTTGTAGGTGCCGACGTATTCGAACCGCACGTTGATGGGGCCCGTGACCCCGACCAGATTGAAGTTGCCAAAGGCGTCGGTGAAGGTCGTTGCGCCCCCCGGTCCGCTGACTCGCATGTAACCAGCAGGTGCAAGGGTCGCCGGGTTCGAACTATTGGGCGCGCCGAGGCCGGGCGTCGCAAGCGTCGAGACCGTGCCGCCGACATCGAAGTTGTGGATCTGGTTCTCGGACTTCACCACGCGCGCCTCGCCGGCGGCCGCGATCGAGAGGATTGACGCCTTGGGCTCGGCGCCTTGGACCTCGTTGCCGACGCGGATGCGCCAGGCAAGTGTGCCGCGGCGCGAAGAGTCGACCTCTTCCTGCACGATCGAGAGGCCGAGCACGTCGATGTCGATGGCCTCGAGGCCGGTCTGTTCGGCGAAGGCCTCGGTGGCGAATGAGACGGCATTTGCCGCGTCCCGCGCGGGCGCCGTCGAAGCCGGCAGCAAGGCGTCGGGCAAGCCCACGGTGTCGAGCGACAGGAGGCGGCCGCTGAGATCAAATAGCGCGCTGACGAGACCGCGCTCGACGTTCACGCCACCCTTCACCTGGCGGAACTGCACGGTGATCTTGTCCGTCGTGCCGACCATGCCGAGTGGCAAGAAGACGACCTCGTCAAGGACGAGGCCGGCCGGGTCGATGCCGAAGAGGCTGTAGGCCTCGCCGATGTGTACGCGGGCGAGGTCCACGAGGTCGGCGTCGGTGACGGAGCTGCTGACGTACTCGGTGTGCCCGCCGAAGAGGAAGCGCGCGAAGCCCGTCTGGGGATCGATGGTTGTGCGCCACTCGCTACCGTGCGCGGCTTGCCAGCTGTCGAGGGCGCTCGCAGTCTGGACCTGAGTCGCAGGGGTTGTGGCGAGCGGCGATTGGGCGAAGCCGGGGGCGGCGGCCATCGCCAGGGCGAGGACGGGGAGGAGTCTGGGCTGCATGAGTTCGTTGCAGTAGGGGTGGAATGGGATGCGAGCCAACGGAGGAGGCCCGTGACTCGCTCTATCTGATACGCAACGGGACGATCCGGGTTACTCAACTCTGGCAATCGCACGCGGATTTACGCGGTTGCGCCCGAGCCTTGTGCTTGGCACCCTCTTCTCCACACTCAACCCCTGGAGCCCCCCAATGAAGTTCACGATCGAATACTGCACGGCCTGAAACTACCTTCCACAGGCGACCGGTCTGGCCGCCGAACTTGAAGCTGCATTCCACGGCAGTGAAATCGAGCTGATCCCTGGAAGTGGAGGCGCCTTCGAAGTCACCCTCGAAGGCAATCAGATCTACTCGAAGCTAGCGACGGGACGCTTCCCCGCTTATCAAGAGATCCCGTTGCTCTCGCTCGGGTAGCCGAAGCTCTCCGCGCGCGACGAAACCTGAGCTTTTGACTCGAGAAGCCTCAGCGTCCCTTTTCCAAGGGGCGCTGAGGCTTCATCATGGGAGCGCTTATGAATGATGAGAAACGATCACCGGCGCCGTTTGGCATCGGTCTGTTCCTGGTGTCGGCCGCCGTGCTGGCGCTTCAGGTTCTTCTGACGCGCATCCTGTCCGTGCAGATGTGGCACCACCACTCCTACATGGTGGTGACGATGGCCCTGCTTGGGTTTGCCGTCGCGGGAGCGCTGGTGACGGTGCGGCCGAGTTTGCTCGAGGGGGATCCGCGCCGGCGGCTCGCCTGGTGTGGGACGCTGTTTGCCGTGTCGACGATCCTGGGCTACTTGTTGCTGTCGGCGACGGCGGAGAAGGCCTCCGACTTGACTTCGGGCGGGCACTTCTTCGTGCTGGGGCTGTTCTACAGCTACCTCTTGATCCCGTATGTGTTTGCGGGGCTGATCGTCGTGATCATCCTGTCGATTGGGCGGCGCCTCAACCGGCTGTACTTTGTCAACTTGGTCGGGAGCGCGTTGGGCGCCTGGCTGTTCATCCTGCTGGTGACGCCGCTGGGCGCCGAGCGCTTGCTGGTCTTGTGCGCGGCGACGGGGCCGCTGGCGGCGCTGGCGTTCTTGCGCGGGCCGAAGGCCGAGGGCGAGCCATCGAACATGCCAGCCCTTGGCGGCGCGGGTCTTGCGCTTGTCGCGTGTGTCGGGCTGTTCGCCGTGGCGCCGACGATGCTTGAAGTGCAGGTCGCTTCGAACAAGGCCGAGGCGGACGTCCTGTCGCGCTATCCGGGCTCGCGTTTGATCGAGGTGCGCTGGAGCCCGCTCTGCCGCTTGTCGATCGTCGAGCTGCCCGATGGGCCGATCAACATCTATCAGGACGGCGATGCGATCACCGTCATGCACTCGGACTCGAGCTGGGCGAAGGTGCCGCCCGTCGCGCTCAACACCGTGGGGTATCTGCCGCACGAGATGGCCGGCACGAAGGCCGAAATGGAGGTCCTGGCGATCGGCATTGGCGGCGGGATCGACCTGCGTTATGCGCTCGACCAAGGTGCCAAGAGCGTGCTGGGCATCGAGATCAACGGCGAGACCGTCAAGCTGGTCGGCGAGGACTACGCCGGCTTCAACGGCGACGTCTACCACCGGCCGGGCGCGACCGTTGAAGTGGGCGAGGGTCGCAGCACGCTGCGCCGGCTCGATCAGAAGTTCGACCACATCCAACTGTCGGGGACGGATACATACACGGCGGGCAACTCGGGCGCGTACGTCTTGTCCGAGTCCTACCTTTATACGGAGGAGGCGCTGGCCGAGTACTTCGACCACCTGAAGCCCGACGGGACGCTGGGCTTCATCCGGCTTGCGTACGACCCGCCGCGCGAGATGCTGCGCTTGGTGGGCATCGGGCTGACCGAGTTGCGCAAGCGTGGCGTCGAGGAGCCCTCGAAGCACGTGGTTGTGATCACACACGAGCAGCAGCACCCGTTGGATCCCGATCTGGTGGTGCGCTTCTCGGCGTGTGTGTTCTCGATGCAGCCGTTCACCGATCAGGTGCTGGACTACTACGCGCGCTCGGATGCCGAGTGGCCCGAGCATAGCGCGCTGTACCTACCTGGCCGCACGGATGGGCCGTACGCCGAGCTTGCCACGGCGATCGACGCGGGCACCGAGGAGGACTTCTATTCGAATTACTACTGGGACATCCGGCCGGTAGGGGACGACTCACCCTTCTTCTTTAACTTCCACCACTGGAGCGCGCTCCTCGGCGGGGCTGGCAACAGCGAGCGCGCGGAGAAGGCCGAGTGGCTTGAGCTGACCGGCGGCCCGATCGGCCTGAAGGTGCTCGCGACGCTGCTGATCCAGACAACCGTTCTGGTCGGGTTCCTGGTCTTCTTGCCGCTGTTCCTCTTGCGCCGCGGCGGGCTCAAGAGTCGCGGAGCCGGGCGCCACTTGGCGTACTTCCTGGCGCTGGGCGCTGGCTTCATGTTCCTCGAGATCAGCACGGCGCAGCGGCTCGTTCTGTTCCTCGGACACCCGACGTATTCGTTGACGGTGACGCTGTGCAGCTTCCTGTTGTTCGCGGGCTTCGGCAGCTTGTTCTCGAGCCGCTTCGAGGGCCGCGAGGCGCAAGGGCTGCGGCTCATCATTGGCGTTCTGGCCGTTGTGATCGTCCTGATCTCGCTAGCGTTTCACTTCGTTCTGCCCGTCGCGTTGTCGCAGCCTTTGTGGCTGCGCATCGTGATTGTGATGGCGATGCTGGCGCCGATGAATTTCCTGATGGGCATGCCGTACCCGCTTGGGCTCGGCCGGCTGAAGCGCATGGAGCCCAAGCTCGTCCCCTTGGCGCAAGGTGTCAACGGCGGCGCGAGTGTGATCGCCTCGATTCTTTGCATCGTCATCGCCATGGAGTCCGGCTTCCAAGCCGTGGCCTATAGTGCTGCCCTGATTTACCTGTTGGGCATGCTGTTGTTCACGACGGGCCCCCTCTCACCCGACCGCGAAGGCTAAGCGACCTATGGACATTTCGCATCTCGAACACACCGACCGCGAGGGTCGCCTGGCGCGCACGAAGATCGTGGCGACGATCGGCCCCGCGTCGGAAGACTGCATCGGCGAGCTGATCGACGCGGGCCTGCGCGTCGCGCGCATCAACTTCAGCCACGGCGAGGCTGACGAGCACCGCCGGCGAGCCAAGAAGATCCGCGCAGCTGCCGACGAGCGCGGCATCGCTGTCGGCATCTTGGCCGATATTCAGGGCCCGAAGTTGCGCCTCGGCATGTTCGAGGAGAGCCGGCGCGAGCTGCGTGTCGGTGACCGCTTGACCTTGATCGAAGGCGACGGAACCGCGGGCCCCGGCCAGGCGTACCTGAACTTCCCCGGCTTCATCGCCAAGGTTGCCGAGGGGCACCGCGTGTACCTCGCCGACGGGCAGGTCGAGTTGATCGTGGACTCCGTCACGCCCGAGGCGGCCGAAGGACACGTGACCCGCGGCGGCTGGATCGGCGACCGCAAGGGCGTCCACCTGCCCGACACCCAGCTTGCGATCCGCATGCCCACGCCTAAAGACGTGGTCGACATCGCGCTCGCACGGGAGATGGACGTGGACATGATCGGCGTCAGTTTTGTCGGCGATGCGAACGACCTGCGCGCGGTGCGCAAGATGGCGCCGCAGCAGCTGATGGTCGCGAAGATTGAGCGCTCGGCGGCGCTGTTAAACCTGGAAGAGATCCTGGAGGAGACCGACGGGATCATGGTCGCGCGCGGCGACCTGGGTGTCGAGACGCCGCTCGAGAAGCTGCCGCTTGTGCAGAAGGACCTGATCGACCGCGCTCTGAAGGCTGGCAAGTTCACGATCACCGCGACCGAGATGCTCGAGTCGATGGTGCACGCCGCGCGCCCCACCCGCGCGGAGGTGGCCGACGTCGCGAATGCCGTCTTGGACGGGACCGATGCGGTGATGTTGTCGGCAGAGACCGCGGTGGGGGACTATCCCGTGCAAGCGGTCGAGGCGATGCAGGACATCGCAATCGCCATGGAGTCCAGCAAGCGCTACGAGCGTCTGTCGCGGGTCGCGTTCCGCGAGGCCGAGCCAAGCTTCTCGAACGGCACCGCGATGGCCGCTGTGCAGGCCGCGAAGGCGCTCGGGATCTCGGCGATTGTGTGCTTCACCGAGACCGGCAATACGGCGCGACAGCTCTCGCGATATCGCCCGATGGCCTCGATTCTGGCGCTGACGCCGCACAAACGCACCTTCCAAGCGCTGTCGGCGCTGGGTCACGTGCGGCCGATTTTGTTCGAGCGGCGCGACAACCTCGAGACGATGCTGACCGACGCTTCGGCCCTGCTTGTCGAGCGCGGATTGTGCAGCATCGGCGAGCAAGTGGTCATGGTTGCGGGCGTCCCGCCGGGCATGGCGAGGACCACAAACGTGATGAAACTGCACCACATTGGAGAGGTGTCAAGCCTCTATTGACCTTTATCCCTTGGCGGTTTCCCCCCAAGAACCGAAGGAAATCGCCTTTCAACCGTTGACGATTGGCCCTGATCTCATTGAGGTGGGAGCCTGTGTCTGTGATCCAATCCATTCGAAGTGAGCTCGAGCGCATGCGGCTCTTCCGCAAACGCTTGCCAAGCGAAGAGACGCTCGACCCGAAACCTCGGGAGAGCGCGCGGGTGATCTGCATCGCAAGTGGCAAGGGCGGAACGGGCAAGAGCATCTTGGCGACGAACATCGCGCATCTGCGGGCCTGCCGTGGCGAGCGCGTCTTGCTTGTCGACTTTGATGCGGGCATGGCGAACGCGCACCTGCTTCTGGGGGTCGCGCCCAAGTACGATCTGGGGCACGTGATGACCGGGGATTGCTTGGCGAAGGATGCTGTGGCCGAAGGGCCTGGCGGGCTTCACTTGTTGTCGGGCGGCGTGGGCCGGCATGCGCTTGTCAACCCGACACGGCGGCAGCTCGACCGTTTGTTCCGCGCGCTCGACCCACTCGAGGCGGACTACGATCTTGTGATCATCGACCACGGCGCCGGCATGGGCTACGCCACGGTGGCGCACTTGGCGGCGACCAGCACCTTGCTCTTGGTGGTGAACCCCGAAGTCACAGCGCTGTCCGACGGCTACGCGCTGTACAAGCGCGCGAACATGGTCAACCCCGACATCCGCGTGGGGCTTGTGATGAACCGCTGTGCTTCCGAGCACGAGGCGACGGCCGCGTGGGAGCGCTTCCGTAGCGCCTCGCAACGCTTCCTCGGCCACGCGCCGCAGTACGTCGGCTGGGTGCCGGCGGACGCCAGCGTACGGCGCAGCATCGCGCATCGGCAGCCGGTGACGGCGATGGACCCGAGCTCGCCAGCAGCCCACGCGATCGCGGGTGTCTCCGAGTGGGGACCGATCGATCACGCGCGCACGCACCGCCCGTTCTACACACGCGCACGCTCGGCTCTGCGCTAAGTTCTCGTCAGGTTTCCGTCACCGACGAGCCGTTTGTGGAGGCGCTTCAGCCGGCGCAGTTTTGGGACGGCGTTGGACTTCTTTCGCGCCCGAGCCATTGCTGAGTTGATCGCGCCCCTCGTTTTGTCCATAACGGGCATGGCGCGAAGGCGCCAGCCCTATGCAAATCCATGCACTTGCGAACCAGAAAGGGGGCTGTGGCAAGACGACCACGGCCATCCATCTTGCCGCCGCGCTGAACGCGCGCGGTCAGCGTACGCTGCTTGTTGATCTGGATCCCCAGGCGCACGCCACTCTGGGTGTTGGCTGTTTTGTGGGCCACGGCCCATCGCTTGTGGACGTTCTGAACGGCGAGGTTCCCGCCGCAAGCGCTCTGAGGCACCTGCATCCTGGACTTGAGCTGTTGCCGGCAAGCCTGCGCTTGGCCGAGTTCGAGGAAGATGCCGTTCACGCCCTCGCGCCAGAGCGAGCCCTTGAGCAAGCCTTGCTGCCGCTTCGCGATCAGTTCGACGTGGCCATTTTGGATTGTCCGCCGCGCGCGGATGGCGTCCTGACGGCCAATGCTCTGCGCGCCGCAACGCACGTGATGCTGGTGGTCGAGACGGGCGCGTTTGCGCTGCAAGGGGCGCTGCGTGCGCGCGACATCTTTGAGGCGCTGCTTGAAGACTCGGTCGAGCAGCCCAGCATGCGCGTGCTTGCGACGATGTTCGATCGCCGCACGCGCTTCGCCCGCGACGTTCTGGTGGCGATGCACGCGCGCTTTGGCGATGCCATGTACGACACCGCGATTCGCTCAAGCGTGCGGCTGCGCGAGGCTGTCGCGTCCGGAACCCCCTCCCTCTGGACTGCGCCCGAGTCGCGGTCCGCGCTGGACTTCTTCGCGCTCGCCGACGAAGTGCTCAAGAACTCCACCCTTCAAGCCCAATAGGCCCATGGATGCCCTTGCTCTTCTCTGCAATCTCCACGGCGACGGCCCCGTGACCCTCACGGCCCTGCGCGATTTAGGTTGCGAGGATCTTGTGGGCCTTGAGGCGCTCGGCGAGTCGCTGCTTGGCGACATTCTTGGACGTGACGAGCGCGGCGTGCAGCGCTTCCGCCGCGAGGCGCGGCTGCTTGGCGAGCGCCTTGATGGTGAGTCCCGAACAGATGCGCCGGCCCCGATCGCGGTGATCGCGCCGCAGCCGCCCCCGGTGGCGAGTCCCGAGCCCGAGCCCGAACCGCCCCAGGTTGCCGCCGCGGACCGGGGTCCGGTGGTCAGCGCAGTTTTGGATTTGTGGCGGCAGTTCGACCATCCGGTTGAGCCCACGTCCGTATCCAACGTGCTTGCTGAAGTCACCCTCAGTGGCCTGAAGCCCGACGATGTGGTGGCTCTTGCCCGAGTGGGCGTGCGCACATTGGAAGAGCTTGCTGAGGCCGACCTCTTGAGCCTCACGGAAGGCTCAGGATTGCCCTACACGCACGTAGCCCACCTTGCTTTCCTCGCGCGGAAGCTCTGTGATCGCAAGCGCGAGGAAGCACCGCTCGTGCCCGCACCCGCGACCGCGACCGTTGGCTCGGAAAAGGGCGCAAAGAGAAGCCTCGAAGGGCACACCGAAGACGGGCCAGCTGGCCCGTTCGCCTAACCTCGCAAATTTAGGCAACTGGGGTTGCTTTTCTAAACCCCTGTTCTGCTTGAGGTTATGCTTCATTCCGAAACTGGAATGAACTTCGTGGCCATTGGGGATCTAATCGTCCTAATAATGCGCAGAGCCGGGCCGCTTTCCGGCCCGAAACCCCTGCCATGCCACAAGGCACGCCATGAAAGCCAAGCACTACCTTCTCTTGCTCCTGATCGTCTTCGGGGTCATGACCGCGACCACGGCCATGGTCCGGTACCAGAGCCTGGGGGGTCCTGCGCGCAGCGACGCGTGGGATCACATGCCGACCCCCGCCGCTCACGTGAACCACTCGAAGTTCTTCACCGATGCGTTCGCCGATGGCCCGGCTGTGACGGTCGCGTGCCTTGAGTGCCACGACGAAGAGGCCGGCGACGTCATGCACACGCAGCACTGGCAGTGGACGGGGGAGGCGGTCAACATCCCCGGGCACGAAGGCACCCAAAAGATCGGCAAGAAGAACCTGATCAACAACTTCTGCATCAGCGTCGAGAGCAACTGGCCCAAGTGCACCTCGTGCCACGCGGGTTATGGCTGGGAAGATGGCAGCTTCGACTTCAACGACTCGACGCGCATCGACTGCCTCGTCTGCCACGACCAGAGCGGTCAATACATCAAGGGCTACGCCGGGAACGCGGCCGACGGTGTCGACCTTCTGGCGGCGGCCAAGAGCGTCGGTCGCCCGAACCGCACCAACTGCGGCATTTGTCACTTCAACGGCGGCGGCGGTGATGCCGTCAAGCACGGCGACCTGGACCAGACGATGTACTTTCCCACGAAGGACATCGACGTGCATATGGGCAACGATGACTTCGCGTGCGTGGACTGCCACACGTCTCAAGATCACGAGATCTTGGGCCGCTCGATGAGCGTCAGTGTCGACGACACGGCGGGCATCGGTTGCACCGACTGCCACGACCAAGCCGCGCACGAGAACGACCGCCTGAACGCCCACACAGCCACGCTCGCTTGTCAGGCGTGCCACATCCCCGAGTTCGCTGTGCGCGAGGCCACCAAGGTCGACTGGCGCTGGTCGGAAGCGGGCCAGGATCTGCCCATCACGGACAAGCACGTGTACATGAAGATCAAAGGGCGCTTCAAGTACGAGCGCGAGGTCACCCCGGAATACCACTGGTACAACGGCACCGCCAACCGCTACCTGAAGGGCGACACGTTTGACGCGTCGAAGCCGCTCAAGTTGAACGAGCCGCGCGGGGACATCCACGATCCGACAGCGAAGATCTGGCCCTTCAAGGTGCACCGCGGCAACCAGCCGTACGACGTGGTCAACAAGACCATCCTCGTGCCCAAGACCGTCGGCAAGGGCGGCTACTGGACGGAATTTGATTGGGACGAGGCAATGCGGCTGGCCGAGCCGATCACGGGCCTCAAGTTCAGCGGCAAGATGGGCTTCGCGGACACCGAGATGTACTGGCCTCTTTCCCACATGATCGCGCCGAAGGAGCGCGCACTCTTGTGCGTCGACTGCCACGGCGAAGGCGGGCGCATGGATTGGAAAGAGCTTGGCTACGACGGTGATCCCGCCAGGCGCGGTGGCCGCAAGGTTCAGGGTCTCGAAGCGGCCCAGGGAGGCAAGTGATGAACTTCAAGTGGACTCTTCTTGCAGCGCTTGCCGTGTCCGTTTCCACGCCTTTGTCGCTGGCCTCGTTCGCGGCATCAGCGGGCGAGCTTGAGCACCCCGCGGTGCCGTTTCTCGACGCGAGTGGCGCGAAGGTGACGGACAGTGGCGCGCCGCTCTCGACGATGAAGACCTGTGGCGCGTGCCATGACACGGACTACATCGCGAGCCATAGTTACCACGTCTCCTTGGGTAGCGATGCCGAGCGCAGCGCGCGGTTTGATGCCGTGACGTATGACGGCGGCGATCCGGCGAAGCTAGATGCGGCGGGCCTCGATGCCTGGATTCGCGAGTTTGGCGGCCGGCATGTCGGCGGCGGCTTTGCGACGCCAACCGAGATGAACTGCTTCTTGTGCCACCTGGCGAAGCCGGCTGTCGACGAACGCGCCGAGGCGCTGCAGTCAGGCGCGTTCGAGTTTGCGCCGATGGCAACTCTTGCCGCAACGGACCTGGTCGCGAAGTCGGGCACAAGCTGGCAGTGGAACGCGAGCGCCTTCGACGCGGACGGCGCTCCCGAACCGGAAGCCCTGGGGCTGACGGCACCGGGCTCTGCGAATTGCGGCTTGTGCCACGGCGCGGTCGTGATGGATCACAAGCAGCCGTTTTTCCTGGCGCCGTCGGCATCGCAGCCCGAGACGGCGACCACGGGTGCGATCTTTTCGCCGGGGCGGATTCGCCGGTCGGGGATGAATGTGGCCGGCAAGGATGCGCTTAGCCGTCCGTGGGATGTGCACGCCGAGCGCTTGCTCGAGTGCACCTCGTGCCACGGCTCGACGAATAACCCCGCGATGTACAACGAGGCGACAAGCACACGCCCCGGTCACTTGAAGAGTGAGGCGCGCCGGCTGGACATCAGCGAGTTCTTGCGAACGCCAAGTCACGACTTCGAGAAGGGGCACGTGGCGCAGGCGCAGATCGGCGCGGACACCGCGGGCACGATGCGCTCGTGCGAGGACTGCCACGACGCGACCACGACGCACGACTTCTTGCCGTACAGCGCGCGGCACTTCGAGAGCATGCAGTGCGAAGCGTGCCACATCCCCAGCGTCAACGCGGCGGCGCTCGAGTCGGCCAACTGGACGATGCTGGGGACCGACGGCGAGGCGCTTCTCAGCTACCGCGGCGTCGCGGGCGACCCCAACGATCCGCGCAGCTTGGTCACGGGTTACACGCCGGTCTTGTTGCCGCGCACGGACCCCGGCAAGAGCGCGAAGCTTGCGCCGCAGAACCTCACTTCGGTCTTCTACTGGTTTGACGAGGCGCGCGGCGAGCGCGTGCCGCTGGCGACCTTGCGCGCGGCGCTTCTGGATGGCGATCATTACGCGAGCGCGATTCTGGCCGGACTCGATGCGAACAAGAGCGGCACGCTCGAAGGCGAAGAGCTGCAACTGGCGAGCACGGATGCCGTGGATGCGGTCAAGAAGGCGCTGGTGGTTGCGGGCGCGGCGCAGCCCGTGATCAAGGCCGAGCTGAAGAGCTACGGAGTGCACCACGGTGTCGCGCCCGGCAACTGGGCCGTGCGCGACTGCAGCGTGTGTCACGGTGAAGAGGCGCGCTTTAGCGCGGCTGTCAGCCTGGCGCCGTACCTGCCCGGTGGGGTGCGGCCGACCGACCTTGGGGAGACGAATGTGGCCCTCGCGGGCACGCTCGAGGTTCTGCCAAGCGGCGGCCTCGTGTACCGCTCGGATCCCAGTCAAGCCGGAATGAACCCGCTGGGTTTTGAGCCTGACCGACTCGTCGATCGCGTGGGCTTGTGGCTCGCTGTGCTGACGATCTGCGGCGTGTTGATTCACGGCGGCACGCGCATCTTCCTCTCCTTGAACACGCAAGTACCGAGCTCTCCGAAGGAGGCCCAAGCATGAAGAAGGCAGTCAAGTTTTACTCGCTGCACGAGCGCATCTGGCACTGGGTGCAGGCGCTTACCGTGATCGTTCTTCTGGTCACCGGCATCGAAGTGCATGCGCCGGGTAGCGTTCACATCCTGGGTTTTGAGCTGGCGGTTGTGGCGCACAACGTCTTCGCGGGGCTGCTCCTTCTGAACGCGCTGATGGGGCTGTTTTACTTCCTCACGAGCGGCAAGATGAAGCAGTACGTGCCCGGCGAGTCTGGCTTCTTCATCAAGGCCGTGCGCCAAGCGCAGTACTACATGGGCGGGATCTTTCGCGGCGAGCCGCACCCCTTGGATGCGACCCCCGAGGCGCGCCTGAACCCGTTGCAGAAGATCACCTACTTGATGATCCTGAACGTGCTGCTTCCCGTGCAGGTTGTCACTGGGATTTTGATCTGGGGGGCCGAGCGTTGGCCCGCTCTGATCGCGAAAGTCGGCGGCCTTGCCATCCTCGTTCCAGTGCACGCGATGGCCTCGTGGTTGTTCCTGTCGTTCATCATCATGCACATCTACCTAACGACTACCGGGCACACCCCGCTTGCCAATTTGAAGGCGATGGTCAGCGGCTATCACGAAGAGGAGACGGAGGTTTAAGGATGAAAACTCAAAGTCCAATCAAACTGTGGAACCCCTACGCAGGGGGAGCATTCCTTGGATTCGTGCTGTACTTGGCGTTCCTGTTGACCGGCCACGGTCTGGGCGCATCGGGTGGTGTCGCGCGCGTCTTGGCGGGCGCGATGGACATGGTTGCAATCGACCACATGCGCATGTCGCCCTACTTGTCGGGTTATGCCGACGCGCCGTTCAGCCACTGGATCGTCCCGCTGATCATCGGCCTGTTTCTGGGCGGCATGGTGTCGGGCGCGCTGGCGGGCCGCTCGAAAGTTGAGACGCTTCGCGGGCCTGGGATCTCTCCGACAACGCGACTTGTCTTCGCACTGATCGGCGGAATCATCGCGGGCTATGGCGCGCGCCTTGCGCGCGGTTGCACCTCGGGTCAAGCGCTGACGGGCGGCGCGCAGCTCGCCGTCGGAAGCTGGGCATTCATGTTCGCCGCCTTCGGTGGCGGGTACGCGGTCGCGTGGTTCGCACGCAAACTCTGGAACTAGCCATGGGACCTTTTGAATGGACCGGGATTGCCTTCGTGGTGGTCAACCTCTTGCTGGGATTCGGCTTTGGTGTCGCGCTTGAGCGCAACGGCTTCGGCGACTCGCGGCGCATCGCCGGGCAGTTCATGCTGACCGACCTGACCGTGCTGAAGGTGATGTTCACCGCGATCATGGTGGCCATGCTGCTGCTCTATTGGAGCGGCGCTTTGGGCGTGATCGACATGGACCGCGTCTTCATTGACGAGACGTTCCTGTGGCCGGGGATTCTCGGCGGGGCCATGATCGGGATCGGCATGGCGGTGGGCGGCTATTGCCCTGGTACCAGCATCGTGGCGACCTCGACGTTGAAGCTGGACGGGCTTGTGTTTGTGCTTGGGCTGTTCATCGGCATCTTCGCATTTGGCGAGAGCGTGACGTCGTTCTGGGACTTCTTCCAGGAGTCGGGCGCGATGGGCACCTACACGCTCGATCAATGGCTGGGCACCTCGACAGGGGTTGCTGCGTTCTACGTGACGTTGCTTGCCTTGGCCGCCTTTTGGGGTGTGCACAAGTTCGAGAAGGCACAAAAGGGCGAGGACGATCGATTCTCGCGCGCGGGCCGGATCGCGACGGGTTTTGCCATCGTGGCCGGCCTTGGCCTCGTGGTTGTCCCGCAGCCGGGACTGCAGTCGAAGATCGATCGCATGGGCCCCGAGCTCGCCGCCAGCCTTGCCGCTCGCGAAGTGCAGATCGACCCGGCAGAGCTAGTCGACCTGATGCACAACAACCAGGTCAAGCTCCTGCTGCTGGACCTGCGCGACGAGGCCGACTTCAACATGTTCCACTTGCTGGACGCGAAGAACGTCACGTTGGACGACCTGCTTGGCGATCTGCCATCCGAGGTGGACCCGCTCTCGATCGTGGTCACGATGTCGAATGACGAGGCACTTGCCACCGAGGCGTTCCGCATCCTGCGAGCGCAGGGGCTGGCGGGCTCGTACATCCTCGAGGGCGGCATCAACGAGTGGCTTGCGGTCTACGGCGGCGTCTCGGACGAGAAGCCCGAGCCGGTGGAAGAGGTCGCTGAAGGTCCCGAGCCGATGCGCTTCACGTTCCCCGCCGCGTTCGGCGACCGGGTCGAGATCGCGTGGCCGAACCCGCACCACATGAAGCTGCCTCAACGCAAGTGGGAGAAGAAGGCCAAGTCGATGAAGCCGATGACCCTCGCCGGCGGCGGATGCGGCTGAGAGGCCGGTGAAAGAAGAGCGGCGGCGCTCACTCCAGA